>WLWD01002440.1_pt1 | contig 59840 bp, 43 predicted proteins | sample 6712731 | NCBI WGS metagenome assembly WLWD01 (sample SAMN12718690, study PRJNA576275) | sponge metagenome | isolation source: marine sponge | host: Mycale hentscheli | place: New Zealand: South Island, Marlborough, Capsize Point | collected 2014-11-01 | reverse complement strand
GCCTTCCTTTTTGATACCTACGCCGCCTTCCATCATCTCTATTGCACCCGCTTTTTAGAAATAACCAGCAAGTTATACAGAATGTGACGACACTTTATCTATGGTAAAGAGACGATGCTTTACCAAACCGTACCAAGCTCATGAATTATTCATGAATACACACACCGTCGTCGGTCGTCGTCAGTCGGTCGTCGTCGTCGTCGTCATTACTGACACACAAGCATATTATTATGTAGATTATGAAGTTGTATATAGAGTTTATCAACAATTGCACAAGCTAGTGTGCACCACACTCTCCACAGTTTGTGATAAGATTATTTTGACAAAAGAATGTTGTATTTTTATAGACTTTACCACTCCAACTGGACTGGAAGCGTGGTCCTGACATGCCAGTAACTATGAGTGTCTGCATCCAATCTGTGGCAATTGATGATGTATTATACGTTGGTGGAGGATTGACAGATAAGAGTGACTACAACTACATAGTGATGGCCTACAACACACAGTCTTGCAAATGGGATACTTTAACTCCGTACAAAACCAGATGGTTTGCGATGATAGCCATGAACAAGAAGTTGATTCTTGTCGGTGGACGAGCCAGAGACTACTCTTATAGCAGTGAGCTAGGAGAATGGCAGCCTGAAGGTAACCAGTGGGTGCACCCTTATCCTGCCATGCCCACTCCTCGCAGGGAACCTTCAGTCACTTCATATAAGAACTGGCTGGTGGTAGCTGGAGGCTGGAACGAGTGCTGCTTGCAGGCTGTCGAAGTGCTTGATGTTATGAACATGCAGTGGTCAACTGGACCTTCTACACCAGTACCATGGATGGCCATGAAGTCTGCTACCATAGGAGATTCCTGGTACCTCATGAGAGGTTGCTGCGGCGACTTGGGCTACGTTCCCGATGTCTTCAGCGTATCTCTGGAGGCTCTTGTTTCACGCTCTGTATCGGAGACTTCCAAAGTGTGGAGGAAACTTCCTCCACTCAACTCTTCACTCTCCTGTCCACTCAATATCAGCAGATCTCTAGTTGCAGTTGGTGGTAGGGACATGAAGAGCAAGAAGCCAGTGTTCACCATCCAGCGCTATGTCCCTGAGACCAATACCTGGATCCAGATAGGACAACTACCTCATGCACTGTATACCTGCTCTTGCATCATGACATCAGACAAGCTTTATGTAATGGGAGGGTGGGATGGAAAAACCAGACAAAAACAATTGTTGACGTCATCTTTATAATACTAGAACTCACTGTTAGCTACGTATAGCATTTTTTACCCACAATTGATTTTTTAAAAATTCTGTTACATACAACCAACAATACTGTCATTTTTATAAAGCAGCAAATTTATCCAGATATTTATTTTTGCATTGTAAATAATGATGGTAACCACTACAGTACTGACTACACTTTACCGACTTGCTGATGAATTATTCATGAATACACACCTATGTTGCTTACGCACAAGATATACCCAAGATAGATGGGGGGGGGGGGGGGGGGGGGGCCCTAAGTGAATTTTTTTTTTGGGGGGGATAACTTCAAAAGTTTGTCATGCAATAGTCACACATTAAGATATGTAACTAATTCTGTAGCTACTAACACTTAGCTAGAGTGACAATTTTTCATCCACGCTTCTTTTTTCCCCTACTTGCCTTAGCTATACTTTAGCCACTTTACTGATAATGTATGCTGTCTCTGTTAGTGAACTATTACCATTACAAAGATCAGTGTGGGTGGAACTCTAGTTAGACCCATTGGTTCAGGATTATTGGTGTTGAATCTTTTACAGGGGTGCTTGATAGCAATGGTGTCAATACAATAGGTTTTTATGCACATCACCGAGATCAAACCATAACACTGCAAGGAAGGATGAGCTACTTGTCAATTAGAAGAATTCAAAAATGAACATGAAAAAGGTGCCCAAAGAGCAGGTTACAGCATTTCATCGTGATTTGAGTAACTTTTGCTACTTTATGTCATTTTATTTTTCATTTTGTTGTGAAATAGAAGAAATAAGATTCCCAAAGTAGCGAGCTAGCTATTGTGATCATCTGACAACTCAACAAGCATGTGCCTCACCACAAAGATGCCAAATATTATAACTAGATGTTCTTCACTTTGTCCCATATGTGGGCCTGCCCACATGAAGAAACACAGATGGAGTCAAAGAGACAGTGTTATGTGTGTGTGTATGAACTGTAATGCATTGTGTGCGCATGTCAAGAGACTGTTTGTGTACGTTTCCTTTTATGGTCATGTTTTGTGGAGTTGTGGAACCTCGTGAGTTGCACGAGTTGTTTTTCTGTTGAGTTTTATGGGCGGAGTTTATTACTCATATAAAAGCCGCCCCCATGTTGTTGGAAAGTCAGTGTCTGGATAGTCTTAAAATTAAGTTTTACCTTGACGGTTGTTGCGGCAGCGCTTGGAAGCCATTCACTCTGGTGGCAGCGATCATTAAGCTGTCCCCATAGTTGTGTGCCTTACGTCTGCGGAGGGAAGGGCCCACACCATAATTGAATTATGTCGATACACAGAAGAGGCTTCAAAATGACAGGTGTATTGTGTTTCATTGCGAGATAGATCAAGAGGACTTAAATCTAACTGATTAGAAGATGTATTTCCTGCTATTAAATTATTTCCTTCACTCCATGAGTAAAACACCATTGCCATTAATGCTGATGATATGTTCACATTGCAAATGAGCATGTAATTTGTTCATACCCTTGGACTTACCTGCTGACTAATGCTGATTGATTGGGAACTACATTAAAATGAAGTGATTATAAACAAACTCATTTTTGGCATTACATAGGACCTTACCTGTTGCTCTAATATGAGCTGAAGTATGTAAATTTGAATTGCTTATAGACACTTCACAATAAATGACTCGATTAGTTTGACTGACTTTTTCTATTGCTAATGTGTCTGAGAATATAATATTAAGATTTCCTTGAACAGCCTGACCTGGCTGTGGACCACGAAACACTTGACCAGTCCAACGAAATGATGGAATTCCTCTACCAATAATTGTAGCAGTACATGTTAAATTCAGTGATTCACCACCAACAACTTCAGTAGTGGTAGGATCAATAGAGACTGAATCAACTGCAATCACAATACAATTAATGTTGATTTATATTTATGAAAGATCATGAAATGATTCACATTTTGTATTTAACTCTGACGTAATTAGGATAGAGATTGATCTCATCTTGCTAGAATTTTTTGCTTTATCTGTGGGTTAGATTATAATTAGCTACAGGATAAAAAGATGTTCCCATCATGAACCATGAACTTTTAAAATACTCAATACTTACATAGCGCATTTTGTCAAAAATTCCATCTTTCCACTCAAACCATTTTTTTTTCCATCTACCCTTACAGACGTACTTATAAATTTCAAGGTTTTATGCTTTCATGCATCAAATTTTTAGTAGTGTCAGATAAAAAAAAAATTTGGTGTAATTCAATGGAATTCACATTTTGCAGATTAACAATTATTAGCAAATGAATAGTATAATCATATCTAGCTACTTAATAAAAAAACTTACTAGATAAGACATTAATGATATTGATGGTTGTATTAACAAGCATACCACTCATATCTGGCACTGAGCATGTGTATATCCCAAGTGGTTCTTCCGGAGATCCCATACTTTCAAGTCGGATTTGTTGAGCATCAACTACTCTGTATAATGTGTCATTTATTTTCTCTTAATTTTAAAGAAATAACATGAGATCCATTTGGCGAATGCCATTCTCCAATAGCCTCTGTTCCACTATCATTTCTTCTACAACAGTCCATATTAACATTGGTAGTGTTACACACTAAAGTATTTCCAGGGTCAGCTCCTATACTCGTTATATTTATGGAATCACCATCTTCTAGCATTTGTGTTCCCAATCTAAGTAATAACTCTACAAATTGATGATAAATTGCGATAGAAAAGTAAATATTTTCATAAACTTGGTAATTAAAACAAATTTGTCTATATGTATTATTGGTCACCCAGTATAATACAAACTACACTTCGTCTTTCATGAACTGAGATATTATTTGACATGATTAATAATCACAGTCAAAAACAATAACAACAGCAACAACAACAATAATGAAAACTCATGATATTTATAATTTGTTTACAAATGATTTTAGTCCTTCAGTATTCAATTTCCTGTTTTTTGTTGTTGTTGTTTTTACATGAGCTATCATTCTGCTAAAAAAAAATTTTTGGGTTAATTTGATTTGAAAGAACAGCTACACTAGGTTCCAAGAATGGCACTGTCTAAATCAAAATGGTCAGACTTGTCTCAGGGGAGTAGGAAGCCAAATCGTATTGGTGCAGCCATAATAACCACACCCACCTAACCACACCCACTCGTTTATTCAAGTAGTGAATAGAAAAGACAAGACAGTGGTTTTACTGTCAATGAACCAAAGAGTTTAAGTCTATATTCTGCGAATCTATTAAATTCAAATGCCACTGTAATCACACCCAACAATTCAGCAAGCCACATTTTATTTATTACAAAGCAAATAAATTTTTATAATAAAAAAAATCAGTAGGTTCATGTCCAATAAATAATGTTAAATTATAGTTATACTGTAGCTATTATGTAGAGTGCATAATGTATAGCTAATTGGCGAGCGAGCGTAGCGAGCGAGACACTTACAGGGGTAACACAATCGAAAATCGGGGATGTCAGTTTATTTATTTGTATATATGTATGGACGTACGTAAGGCATTTTTGTACTTTGACCCTCGCGTTTTTGTGTTAGTTCGGTTGTCGATCCCGTCCCAAATTGCACTAAAAAGAATCCTCTGGTTTATCGATCAGTACCCGTATCACCCTAGAAATTGAATTGTTTACCGTTTTGAATTCTTTTGCCGGTACAGTTAAAACTTGACAACTTAAGGGACTTCCATTTCTATTCGAGTTTTGGCGGTGGTAAGTCAATGCGCTCTTTGTCATGGTTATAAGCCGTGCGCACAGTATTTACCTGAAAATACATTGTCCACTAGACTACTGCGAAGTCTGTGTAGGTGCATGTCCAGCTGTGTCAAAGCATTGTGTGTTACAACCACTACTTAGCTAAAGAATATCACAAAGAAAACTTTTAAATAACGTGTATTGTTTTGTTGTTGTTGTTTTTTCCTTCAATTCAAGCAGTTGCAGAGAGTTGTTACTATGGCACTGAAATCCCTTTACCCTGTATGCTAAAATAAAAAACTGGACATTATTTTCAGTAGCTTCAGTGTTAAAAGTCAATAAAAATAGTATAGTTTTTAGGCTCGCTCGCCATTTGTGCTCAAGCACACCACTAGTATAGCTACATGGGCATATAAAACAAATAACACAGTGACAAGAAAAAAAACTAAAAAATCTGAGTTCACCAATAGAACTTACAAATGCCTGCCTTTTGTGGCAGCTATAGTGGCCATTTTGCAGACCAACAATGCTGTAAAGACCTCTGAACTATGCAGTATGTTTGTTTTTCCAAAAGATCACTTTGGAATAGTAAAGAAAGGACCAGGCTGGTGTGGAGTTTCCTAATAATCTTTCAAAAGGCTTGATATTAGATATTTTAATGCCGGCAAAAGTTATTTCGACCGCTCGATTTCTACCGCCCAAATTCGACAACGACCATGAGATCAGGTAAAGAGTAGAAAATTAATAGACACGTCCCCTGTGTGTTACAATATTGGTGCGGCCGTGCAGCCGCACTTGTTCCAACACCCCTTTCTATATAATGTTATTCCATTTTCGGTATCAAAACAGTCACTGGAATATCATGTTAGCTGGCGAATATTATGTTAGCTGGCGAATATTATAGCTAGTTCTGGTCACAGTTATGAACTATGCCACATACAGTTGCATGGAAATGTGACCGCTACACAGACAGAAGAAACAACGAGCTCACTGCAGTAATAACAGGTATCAGAAGAATCAATGAACCTTTTCTCTCTAGCTGTAATTAGAGGGTGCGATCAAAATGTCCGCTATTCGGGATGCCTATTCTGAGTCTTTCTTAGCTTACCTTCTATCTGTTGTCTAGAACATAGAAGTGACTGCTATTCAGGTGCTGCAAAATATATTGTTCTTAGTGGACTTTCAGTAGGTATACATAGACCACTGTCAGCTACTATTGAGCATATTGTCTGGTATTATGGGTTGTTCGTGGTTAGTATTGAACTTTCAGTAGGTCTACATAGACCACTGTCAGCTACTATTGAGCATATTGTCTGGTATTATGGGTTGTTCGTGGTTAGTAGTGAACTTTCAGTAGGTCTACATAGACCACTATCAGGTACTATTGAGCATATTGTCTGGTATTGGGTTGTTCGTGGTTAGTACCAATCAAGGTAGAAACAACTAACAGATGAAATTAACTGAAACTATTAATAAAAAAGCTAACCAACAACAACAACAACTAGTGCACACTATTCAAGACTTGCGCTCTGAAATATTTCAGAAAACATTGGAACAATGGAATGGGGAGTCAGAGAGTAGCACAATAACTATTGTGGGATTTTGTTTTACTTTAACATTAACTCAGGTGTGGTAACACATGGACATTTTTGACAACATGTTAGTGTATTGTCATGAATAGCTAATATTATCTCACCAATTGTGAGCATCCATTTTCACTTATTTTATTTGCATGGCATGACGAGGCGACTCCCCGCATTTTGGCAGAAAAGAAAATGTGGCCCTATAAAGACATGAAGAGCTACTTGGATAAGTCGGGTACTTAATAGGTTTCAGCTCCAAAAACCAAAATGCCTGGTACACATTCAATGCAACATCTACAGTATTTCAATATATATTTTGAGGCTTTCTTTTACAAATAAATTAAGTTTTTTCACCATAGGAATCCATTACATTTGTGTAACTGAAGCCAAGTTTTGAATTTGTAGTGGAATTAACTATCAGATCTAGTGAACCTAGTCCACCTTTTTTAGTCATGATGAAATACAGCAAAAATTATTATTTGGTGATAATCTGGGAAGATTAGTGTCCTGCCTGAAGTACTGTTTAGTGCTGTATATACATTTGACTCACAGCACTATTGCTTTTTCAAATGTAACATGAATTAAAATTGACCATACCCGTTTAGTTGATTCCATTGTTGTGTGAGCACTCTCCAGTGTTAGATACGCATTTATGTTGAAGTTTGCAACATTGGAGATTTTTCTGCGTTGATATGTGCTTGTTTGTCGAACTTTGTCAACATTCTCCCCATTTTACAACTATAGCAGTATTACGCTTTATCATGTACTGAACTCAAGTACTCCCATAGAGATTAATACAACCCCAATATTTTCCCATATTGCGTCCCCTTGGGCATTCTAACAAGTGTTATTGCATCCCCTTAGGCTAATTTAATATTTTTAGGTTTTTTGTTAAATCTTAATAATAATCTATTGCTATGTAGGTATATGTATGAATTGTAAGTCACTTCATTTGTGGTTGTGTGTCATTAGGTGCAGCGGACATTGTGGTGAAACTTTGTGTTTGTGTTGCTGTAGGAAAACCAATATTTATTGTACAATTGGTGATTGTTGCTCCAGCAAAGAAGGACTGAGCACTTAAATCTTGGTTCACAGTACCACTCGATGGTGTTGTAGGGTATGAAGAAGATGGATTAGTTTGAGGCTTTTTGTATGAGCTCAAGACATGAGACATTTCCTTTTGCTGTTGTAATGATGCTTTTTTATAGCTATTTAGACTTTGTAGATGTTTATGCCCAGTTAGTTGGATTATCTGTGTTTCTGGTACACTATTCTTGGTAAGACATGCAACCATTGTTGACCAGCAGCATTGTTCTTATTTCCTTTCCTTTTTTTTTTTAAGCATTTTACGAGCTGCTTTCAACTTTTCTCGAGTTCATCTCTTCCAGAAAAATTGTCGTTGCTAAGATTAAGTTTGCGCATGCGTACATGATAAATATGTTATACTTGAATACGCGAAATATCACTCGTCTGATCGGGGTATTGGCACTCGTCCCAATACATACGACAGACTCGTGATATTTTGCAGTATTCAAAGTATAACATATATGTAGCTATAGCTATAGCCTATATTGTATTTAATCACTGTTAAATTATTGAATATCTCACAACACTGTATTATAAATATCTGTAGTGTTAACAGCAGACTTTCAAAGTGCCTAATTGATTTAGAACAAAGTTTTTGTATTGTGACAGAGGTACCTTAATCCCTTAGTTCCTTCAGGGAGGATACTTTATGAGCGCCCTCACCTTCAGGGCAAGGATTCTACATGTAGAGTCCATCCAATCGTGTCTTTAAGAACCACGGCTACTGTCAAAATTAGTCAGATGATGTGATGCGCTTCAATATGGTTAGGTGCGAACTGTATTTAGGGTGTCTCAGCCCCTAAGCACTCAGGATGTTATAGCCTAGGGACTTCGAGACCCTAAAAATAGTTCCCTCCGAGGCAGCCTCTAACTATTATATTATATTTGTGTATCGCTGTTGTTTCCTGTCTTCACTTCCTGTCATCTCTTCACACCTTTCCCTCTTTCTTCTCTTCTTTCAGTGGAGAGTGTACCCACAGTAATATAATTTCTTTCTTGTCATATACGACAAAATTTTTGGAAGTGGAGAAACTACCTAACAGTTTGGGAATACCCAAAATCCTAATGGACATTGAACATTTTGTACACGTAAAAAGCTCATTTGAAGCTAGCAGTACTACTAGGGTAATGAATTGATTGCTGGATTCCTGACAATTAATTTAGTGCCGCAATTAGCTTCACACAAAAGTGCTCAGTATATTGAATGTGAGAGTATTTGGCTAGTGTAAAATTTCATTGACGATGGCATATTCATCATTTTTGTCTGGTACTGAAGAATGTGTATGCCTCAAATAGACAAACTTGGTGGAACAGGAATTGAATACTGAGAACACTTGCCAAAGTTCATTATTAGACCATATCCCAGTTGATTTAGAGAACATACCATTAATCATTTACTTTACTACCAGCTATTAATGTCTATTACTCAATTAATTAAAGCAGTATTTAAAAAAAAAAGTTGCATTTAAAATAAAAAAAAATAAACATAATAGCTATATGGATATAGAGAAACATAATTTATTTCTTTGAAACTTTTCTTTTGAATATATTCCTCAGCTGATGGTGTCGTGTCTGCATATATATATATAATATATGTAATTACTATACTATCTTTAAAGCTGTGTGCTTGAGCACAAAATGGTGAGTGAGCCAGTCTAGTTAGGTTATAGTATTGTTATACGAATAATTTTAACTTCAACATTCCAGCTTCTAAAAAAACGGTCGAGTTTTAAAATTTTTTTTACATTATGGTAAAGATTATTTCAATGCCATAGTAACCACTTGCTTCAATTGTTTGACTTAAAAAGACAAAACAACAAAAACAAGGAATTAGTGCACACATTTAAACTTAACCAACCTATAATAAGACATGCTTACTGCTGTAGCTAAAAAATCTGTCTTGTGTTGGTATGTCCAGTGAAGAGTATATGTGAAAGCTCTTGCGGTACAGCTACTGCTTAGCTAAATAATAGCACAAAGTAAGCATTCAGCTGCCTTTACACATATTTTTTAGCTACTACAGCAGTAAGCATGTCTTATTATAGGTTGGTTAAAGGGTAACTGTGGTGAATTTATTATTAATTCTGATCCCACATAACTTACCTTAACACGACCTGAGTTAGTTCTTAAATCTTTGTAGATTCTCTCAGCACTTTCTGTAATATCCAAGGTTCCTCTGTCTAGACAATTCCCCTCTGCAGTAGGAAATCTGCATTTGCTATTGTTCGGGGCCTCCAAATGGCTAGCATGACTTTCATTGTGTCTCTGATTGGTGCATGGACTACTTGCATATTTATTTATGTATCGGGACTTAGCCATTTCTTCAATTTCATACATTTTGTTCCAGCGGTCTATCTCATGCACTATGTTGGGAATATCACATTCTTCGTTAACGTTTCTTTTTCTTGTTGTTTTTCTCTTGCAAGCATTGACTAAGCTTGAAGTGTCAGTGGCCTGATGTTTCGTTGAAATTGGTGGTTTCTTTTTAAAGATAGATGACTCAGTTTTCAGTGATTTCTTTGATTCAGTTTCGGATATTTTTTTGTCGGATTTTCGATTTGGCATTAAATGACCGGACTTAATAATAGATAACAAATTCAAACGTTTTCTAATAGCTCGTGTAGCATCACAAGGCTCCCTCATGATTTCTGGAATGTTACCTGAGGAAAAGGAAACTGCTACACCAAGTTCTTTTTCTCTCTGAGGAACCACACATGAAGACTGGGAGTAAGACTTGTATATGGGAGAGCTTGGGAAATTGTCTGCAATTTCTGGAAATTCCTCGTACTCTTCTCTCGAATAGAAATTCTGGGAAAATTTTGGATTCCAATCCGATCGAGATATCCCAAGCATACATGCATTGTCCAGTGATGGCCGATTGATTTTCTTTCTGCATGATTCTACAAGTTTGTCTTCAGCACTATGCTTGATTGCAACCGCTTGTGCAAGCATGTGAGTACTCTGATTGGTCAGAAATGTATTGATGCTGTCACTGCTAGAGTTCATAATTTCCTCCATTAGAGGCTTCTCATTGTGTCTAGTCTGTAATAAGACATTGTGAAAAAATTTATACATGCTTCAAGTACCTTGAAATTTATCTTAATAAAATACTAGCTTAACTATATTACAGTGGCTATATTGTGGACTAATGTTGTCCAACTAAAACTTATTTTTTGTTGTCATTAATTTAGAAAGTGGTATACCATTAAATTAACAGGAAAAATAAGACGAGAACAACTTATCTCACATCTTCAGATGAACTGTGCAATGTTCCATCTGTGGTATCATCACAATAACTGGATTGTGGAGTAGATGTAGTTTCTGACTGGTACAGTGTTTGATAGTCGCAGATGGAGGACAGACTAGATGACCCATGTGACGCATCCCAGTACTTGTTCGGAGTAGTGGATCCGGATATATAAACATCATTAGTTGCTTCCACTCCATGATTGCATGGCTTGTTTCTTGGTAGTACGCTTTCATTCCACTTCATTACACGCGATCTTAACTTCTTTTCTTTGTAGTCATTGCTATCAGTTGAATGAAAAGTCAACCTCTCACTAGTGCTCTCCTCTTCATCAGTTTTTTCTTCATGCTTATTTGAGCAGCTACTGGCAGTAGAAACTAGTTGGATTGGCTGATTTTTTTCATATCTTCCTCTGTAATAGTCTCTATTCTCTGCAAATTCACAGCTACTCTTTGAAGAAGTTGCAGAATGCTGTGCGAATTCTATTGTGGGATCTTGTTCTCTAATTTGAGTGGACTGTGTTGTTGTGACTGATGTGCATACATTCATTCCATCAGTGTGCACATAAGTCTTAACAGTCTGGATCTCCTTGGTAAAGTCATATGATTTATTGGCCAGGGATGCTACTTTTCTCTTCAATCCTGTGCTCATAGCTGGCCCTGCTGGCATTGGTTCATCTAAACTGCTGTTATTTAAGCCAGACTCGAGACACAACCGACTTCGATTATAAGCTTTATCTGAGTCACTGGATATAGTAGTAGAATTTGTGCTCTGTGCAATTCCTTTGATTTTCATTAACTATACAATATAATATAATACACAGATCAATTACCATCTAAGAATTTCATTCGCAGTGATGAATCATTGGTAGTCATATTTAATTTTTTTTTTTTTTGTTTACACTTGTGTTGTATTACCCCTCATATCTACCTGTTCTTCAGAATTTATCTGATGCTTGAGCTGTCGAATAATCCGTTGAGTTTTCCTCTTGTTTTTAGCCAGTTTCTTTAATTCCTTTTGGATGCGTAACACCTCAGGATTACCATCATGAACTTTTTGTTCTCTCACAAGTTTTGAATTGCTTTGATCTTCCAAAGAAGTGGATTTGTTGGAACGATGTGAAGACTCATGAGATATATTGTCACATGATTCATTGATGCAGGTAGAGTAGAAACTAGATTCTGAGTGGTTAGTTCTTTTGGAGCAGTCATGTTCAGGGGAACTATCTTTTGTTGAAGATGACAACTCGCTGTTATCTGAACTTGTAAATCCAGGATATTTGGAATTTGGTACTCTTGAAGGCCCTACAATATGGGAAACTATCTAACTATCTGTGATGCATTTGGTAAGTAGAAGTAAAGCTTTACAAAAATAGAAAACAAAAATGTACATCTCTTAAAAGAGTCAAGGCAATATCACTACATACCTGATTTATCAGTTAGTTTGTGGGTCTTAGTGGATCTGGCTTTAATTCGCCTCATGCCTTTTTCCAAACTAATCAATTGGCAACTTCTTACCTACAGCAATTGAATGTTTCACGAAGTAAAAAGAAGTTGGAAACCAAAAAAATTCCAGCAAACGCGTTGCCATTGGAGTATTGGAGACACCGAGTTTACGGTGTTGGCAAGGGGGATAATGCGTTCCATTCCAGAGGAAGCTAGTTTTTCAGGGCGAAACCCTTTACCAACCGCTACAGTGAGGAAGCTTTGGTGTGGTTTGGTAGCTCTGGTAAACCTTTTACCCAAGGTATTTGAAGGTTGCCCTTAGATATTTGCATTATATCATTAATCCATTCATTATATCATTCATTCATTCATTCATTCACTCACTCACTCACTCAATGTTTTCATGCATGTGGTTTGGCTAATGCATGTGTGTGTGTGTGTGTGTCGTCTATTAACTGTGGGTAGGTATCAAAATAGCATATTTTCTAACACATGTGAAATTTCCCTTATCTTGTTACATTACTATTTATTACAATATAAACAATACTTCATTTTTGCTATGCTTGACCACAGACTACAAGAAGCTACCATGTAGTTTTCAAGGTGTCCTTGACTTCCATAAATGAAAACATATGCTGCAAAACCGAACTGAATGTAAAGACAAGTGACAACTACTAGGTCTTACATCACAGTTGTTTTGTGTGCCCCAAGCCCGCCCATTGCGGAAAATGAAAGCGTGTGTGGCAGACTCAGAGATGATAAGCTGATGAACACACAATTCACTCAGCCACTCGTCATTCCAGCATAGCCATAACATACAACACAACATTCCAAACTATCCATTAGTAGATTCACACACACAATAATATAAGACTCATTCATGTAAGTAGTCTACAGTCTTGCCAGTATCAAAGTGAAAGATCAGAACTGCCACACGTGACTTGTAGCTAGATATAGTAACCGAATTAAATATTTCGGCTAAGGTGGGTGGACTTACAGTCACTGATAGAATTTGATACTGCCTACAAAAATTCTGAAATGACGACTGCTTTCAGAATAAATAGTAAAGTTTGTCGTATGTACAAATTCGAAAGAAGGTGTGCTTCGATATCGCTTACAATCATATTCGTAACAAATTGCCTTCTAGTTAGTGTTATTCGTTCTCGTATGGCGGTTCCAGTTGGAGCCGAGTTTACATTACTTCCCGTTCCTAGGCGACCAATGGTTCTTAGTTTAAAGTATTGGGAACAAACAACCAATGGTATCAAGAACATGTTTGATCTTCAGTGCTGGGCCAGTTCAGTACATATTAGAGAAGTGGTTGAACCTTCTATCTTTTCTTCCGCGAGTGATGGGAACGGAGTGCTACGCTTTGACGTAGAGAACACAGTACGTTTCAGAGACTATTTCGATATAGATTACTGGAACAACTTAAATTCAAATCATGGATATTCTGTACTGGTTTCAATTGAAGATTTTTTAGAAAATGCTAACAGAGATTTAGTATATGTGCAGATCAAATATAGAGAGAAAAGTTCACCATGCAGGACTTTAGAAGAAATGAAGGGAGACTCTTGGTTTGTATTTCTGAAGAGGTATAAGTTTAACATAACCACTGAATGTATCTCTGTGTATTTATCAATAGACCATGCCCATTTTTGGGAAGAAATATTTGGCCCTCATCATTCAAGCCCAGGTAGCAAATCAGTAATGTTTGAAGAATGGAGAGGTATTAGTCTACAAAGGATATTTAGATTACAGTTAAAGAACTCGAAGTGTAAGGGATTGTATGAAAGATCATTGCCTAAAAAATCAGGATTTTTCAAGGATGGCAATAGAAGCTCTCCATCTTTTTCATTCTTGCTAAGCAATAAAGTGCTGGGGATTGTTAATAACTTTATAACAAAATACTTATTTGGAAAGAAATATGTGGTTTTGATGTTGAGAGCAGAAAAATTGAATAGCTCTATTTTCTCGATTAATTTGAACAACAACTTCTGCATAAAAAATATTTTATCAGATTACCAGAAATCTCTTGACATTGTCACAGACAAGGCTGTGGAGTCATTGTTCTTCTCAGATTATGGAGCTCATGGCAGTTTATCTTGGGTGCGCAGGAAAGACTGGAGTGAATCCGCTGGGAATTTTTCTCACTATCTTGAACAGATTATTCAACCCACCTACAAGCAAGATGAATTTGAGAAGATGCTGGAAGGTGTGACAGAATCTAAGGATTCCGTGTTGTTGAGTCTGATACAGAGTGATATTGCAGCCAAAGCAGAAGCCTTAGTGCTGGTGGGCGGAGGATCATTTCAACAGTCCATATGGACTAAATATTGTGATTTACATAAACATCACAAACACTATCTGTTAAGAAACTGGCAGTGTACCCAGTGGAGTGGGTAGTCATCATTCCCAGTATGTGTAGTCATGATTGCCTGGGTATAGTCAAGCATAATAAAGCCAAGAAGAACTTAGTGGAAGAATAAAAATTCAAACAACTTTCAACAACAAACAGCTAAGACAAAAATATTGTACAAATATCTGTTATGTGTTGTCGAATTGTATAACGTGTAACAAATAATGTAATGAGGGTAGCTATTTTCAGAATGAAAGATCAAATCAATATTTATAAATTTCAGGAGGGGTTCGAAAAATGGATGAATAGTTGGGGGTAAATAGCTTCATGAAGGTTAGGATAATTTTCAGAGGGAAGGGGAGAGGGGCATAATGCAATCCCCTAAAATGGCCAAAATACAGTCGAACCTCCCTACAACGGGACTCCGAGAAGCGGTCAGACTCTCAACAACGGTCAGACTGTTGGGAACGGAGTATTTTCTGCATGTTTGTAATGGATTTTATGACTCCAAGTAACGGTTGACTCTCTACTCCGGACAACGGCCAAGTTGTGTGCCCCAAAATGTAATGTCTTGTACAAAATTTACTTCTTGGGACGGCCAGTTAGCCACACCCAACTTATTGATGCCTCCATTTTGCCTAGCCTTTCAATTTTAGCTTGCCACCTAACTAATTTATGACTTGTGCCTTTCAATTTAATAAAAGACATAATACTAAATGAATGCTAATACTAATTTTACATTCATTACAGATGTCCCTCTATTAACTAGTTCTCTCATTCGGCAGACATAAACAGGTGGGCCGAACACGCGGTAGATACAGGGCACTTCCAGGCCATAACCGGCGCCTTTGTTCACTCTCTCTCCTTGGACCACAGCTTGTGCTATCTACTGGATCCACGTCAACATGCGAATCAGAGAAAACTTGAATTGAATTCTGGACATTGAGTGAAAAGAGGAGCCCTGGACTGATCCATAGACAGATCCATTTAAAAGAAGCTTGTTGCTTTTACCTTTAATGTCCTTTGGGTTTTCCCCAGAGGAAATCAAAGACTTTCTCTCCTTTAAGAGAATACTCTCAGAGTTTCTCTTTGAAGGGGTCATATAAGGTTTAATATACACCTTTGATTTGGTCAATTTACTTCGGTTGGATAGGATTACAGACACTTCAGTTGTTCTCAACAACTTCACAAGTAGAGGTCGAGGCCTTACATGAGAGGGGCTATATTTACCCATTCTCGTGCAATCTCTAACAGAAAGCTTAGAGATATCAGGCATGAGTGAAGATAATACTGATATCACTTGCTTTTGATCACTGTCTAACCTAACCTGATGTGAAGTGCCTTGAAGACATTCATCAATATCGTATATCACTAAGCTAAACTTACGTTCCCATATATTTACAAATTCTGCGCATCTTCACTTGCACATACAGTTTCTCTTCTCTTTACTGTCATTATGGAATCTCATTCCATTCCAGCTGACTGGAAGGTACACAAATTATTTCCTCTCCACAAGAAAGGAAGTGTATCTGAAGTTAGCAACTACAGGCCTATTTCTCTCCTAAACATTCTTCATAAAGTACTAGAATTAATAGTCTAAGATAATAGATTTTATATATCCAAAAATTTCAAAGACACAATTTGGTTTTATCAGAAATAGATCCACTCTTCAACAACTTCTTACTTCAGTTTTCAATTCTGTGGAGTCAAAGCGACACACAGAAATTGTGTTTCTTGATTTTGCCAAAGCCTTTGATTCAGTCCCCCACAATGAACTTCTGTATAAACTTTGGCTAACTGGCATTACTGGTCCTCTTTGGTTACTTTTCAAAGATTACTAACAAAATAGAAAGCATTTTGTTGAGGTTGAAGGGTGTAAATTTGACTTACTTCCTGTCAAATCAGGTGTACCTCAAGGTAGTGTACTTGGACCTCTGCTTTTTCTTATTTATGTTAACGACATCTGCTCTTTTTCGTCTGTGTTTTTATTTGCTGATGATGCCAAACTTATTGCCTCTCTAAACTCTGCAAGTGAGAATTTAGCTCTTCAAAAGGCTCTTGACAATTTATTGTCATGGTGTCAATCTTGAAAACTTTCTTTAAATACTTCTAAATGTGCATACATGAACGTCTCCCTATCATCATATACTAACAACAATTACACCATCGGTAATGATACAATTAAAACAGTGACTCAACAGAAAGATTTAGGTATTTTAATCTCTGATATATAATTTATCTTGGTCTGTCCACATCAAAGAAATATGCAGCAAAGCTTATTGGTCTCTGTATTTAATTAGGCAAACAATTCCTTGCACATCACCCATTAACATTAAGAAGTCCCTCTATCTATCACTTGTAAGATCTCAGCTGACCTACTGTTCCCAGCTATGGTTTCCCAACAAAATACAAGACATTATCTTATTGGAAAGAGTTCAACGGCGTGCAACTAAATACATTTTAAATAATTATAATATTTCTTACAAATTAAGACTTATTCATCTCAATATTTTACCACTAATGTACTACCTACAATTACTAGACCTATTATTTTTTGTTAAATGTCTTAAGAATCCGTCTGATTCATTTAATGTATTTAATCACGTCACTTTTCATTCTGGGTCCACAAGATCTTCATCTAATCCAAAAAACTCCGAAATAAGGTCAAACTCTCTACAAAGGCCAAAGGGTTCGTCCCCATGCATGGCTGTTGTTCGGAGGTTCGACTGTATCCCTATTTGATTATATAAGTTACCTCATTCCTCACCTTAGCTGCAGGAATTATGTGCACTTGTGACATTTTGTATCCCACTTCTTTTTGGTTTCCCAATTGGAAATTTGTAAAGGGTTGCATTATTCAATTCCATACACCATGGGTAGAATGTGAAATGTATAACCACCGCAGAAAGTAGTATGATTGAAGTGAACTTTCTCAGAACTATCTTAATAGAATGTATATTTGATATATCTATTGAGAAAGTGGAAGTTGCCCAAGACAGTCAATATGACAATCGATGGACCAGCTATCTCAACCAACTAAGGCCTAGCTATCAGCAAAGAACTAAGCTATGCATCAGACAGTGTTTCTGTTGATACTAAAGCTCAACATATCTAGAGAATATAACTGTCGGGCCTTCTTTGGCTAGGTCCACCCAACAATGCTATAATAGTATTTCCTCGTCAGTTTAAGTTTTAACTTAATTTTGATATATCCAAATAAAGATAATGAGTGAGAGTGTTTCAATCAAAGAGTCAGAACTCATGACTGTCCCTGGTCAGCCCTTTTATAGACTGCCAATGGGATCACAAGAAAACAGAATGAAATGAAAAATTGACTAATTACAGAGATGATAATGAATTATTAAAGAAACCAATCAAATGAGAGAACAAACATTCACACAAATTGTAACAAGTAACCTAGGCAACATAAAAATGATACATAAAATACAGCTGCTACTACAATATTGAAACTAACACACAAACAACATACAAACATACATACAGAATAATGTCTGGCAATAAGTTAATAATACTGTTGTGGGGTGTGGTCCCACATTCCCTCCTCCTTAAGCCGAAGTCGTCCTCGACGGAGTTGTGCCTTATCTTCGAGACTTCATCACCTTGCTGGATGTCCCAGGCTTGTCTCGAAAGACCATCAGCATTACCATTAGTACTGCCTGGCCTGTAAGAGATAGAAAAATCAAAATCTTGTAACCATAGAGCCCATCTAGCCAATCTTTTGTTCAAGAGTTTAGATTTATTTAAGAAAGTGAGAGCCTTATGGTCTGTCTGCAACTGAAAGTGGCGACCATCTAGGTGAGCTTCGAATTGCCTGAGACACTCTACCACAGCCAGGCACTCTAACTCAGTGGCAGAATATCTAGATTCACAATCAGTGAGTTTTCTGGAGTAGAAAGCTGATGGCAATTCGACTCCATTTCTGATCACTGACAAGCATCCTCCAATACCAACTGTTGAGGCATCTGTCTGCACAAGTAATTTGTCTGATCCTGTAGGTATGGTAAGAAATTCTGCACAAGATAACATTGAACATAACTTACTGAAGGAAGCCAGAGATTCCTCAGTCCACACGACTTTCACTGGCTGGGATTTATGAGTGAGAGCATGAAGTGGTTTGGCTATGTCTGAATAATGCCTAACAAATATCCTATAATATCCACAGAGGCCTAGGAAAGACTTAAGTTGCTCTCTTGTTTTGGTCTCACATAATTTTTAATACTTGCTGCTCTAGCTTCAGGTATGCTAACTTTCCCCCTACCGACTGTGTGGCCCAAATAATTGACACAATCTTTTCCCCATTCACACTTTGAGGGTTTTACCGTCAAGTTAGCTTCACTTAATCTCTTCAAGACCTGTTCAACATGATTCAAATGGGACTTCTAATCCTTAGAAAACACTAAAATGTCATCAATGAAGGAACAGCATGACTGGTCATTCCAGCTAACACACAATCCATAAGTCTCTGGAAGGTAGATGGTGCATTTCTTAGTCCAAAGGGCATTTTTGTGAATTGGAATTTTCCCCATGGAGTTATGAAAGCTGTTTTCTCTTTATCACTTTCCTGCACTGGTACCTGATAAAATCCTTTTGCAAGGTCCAGCTTGGTCAAGAATGCTGCCTCTCCAACCTTACTTATAAGTTCATCTACAGTAGGGATGTAGTAAGAGTCTGGTGTTGTGACTGTATTCAATTTTCTATAGTCAACACATAGTCTAATACTTTGGTCTGGTTTAACTATGGGCACTACAGAGCTGGACCATGGACTGGTACTGGGTTCAATAATGCCTAATTCAAGTAGACTGTTTATTTATTTCTTAACATCTTCAAGTTTATGAGGCGATATCATATATGGTGGTGACCTCACTGGCTGAGCTGTACCAGTATTTATTACATGTCCCACTAACTTGGTATCTCCTGGCTTATCACTGAGAACATGCTTCCATCTACTCTTTACACTGTTCATTTCTGCTTCTTGTACTCTACTTAATCTCTTTCCTGACAAGCGAGGTTTGTCTGTGTCAACATTGTGTTCCTCAGCAGAGACTACTAGTCTGTATACCATCACAGTATCTTTCTTACACTCCTTGCAGTTGTTTACACGCACCACTCTTCCTTTGCCTGGTCTACCTGGTATGTTTAACTTCACATTGACCCCATTAGTCATGCATTCCACCTCAAAAGGGCCTTCCCAATCTTCTGATAACTTCCCAGAGAGACCTGGTGTTCTTAAAAGTATCAAAGATCCTAGTTTAAATTCTCTCTTGAGTGTACCTTTGTCATGTTGAGATTTTCTTTGGTCTCTAGCATGCAAACCAGATTCTCTCACATAATCTCTTATAACACTTAGATGTTTATTGAGGTTTTCTATCCACTGACACACTGCTATAGACTTGTCTCCTGGGCTTTCTAGTTCTTCAACTAACAAGTCAAGTGGGGATCTAGCATTCTTACCCAACACAATCTCATATGGGGTGAAACCTGTGCTCCTGTTAGGTGCACTTCTGATAGCATACAGACAGTACTTTATTTGGCTTGCCCAGTCTATTCCTTTAACCAAGGCTTTTCTGAGCATGGGGATCAAGGTTCCATGAAATCTTTCTACTTTTCCATTTGATTGTGGATGGTATGGGGAGGACTGCAGCTTATGAATCTTTAATTTAGAACACAACTGTTTGAACAATGCACTCTTAAATTGTTTACCCTGCAGCAACTGTCTGGGCACACCGTGTCTGCAAAATAACTCCACCAAACCTTCTGCTACCTCATCTGCTGTTATTGACTTTAGTGGCAGTGCTTCAGGATATCTGCTTGCTAAGCATATCATGGTTAATAAGTATTTATAGCCTGACTTAGACCTGGGAAAGGGTCCTACCAAGTCTACAGCTACACTCTCAAAAGGTTCAATTGCAATAGGTGTCATTCCCATAGGTGCTCTTAGGTTTGACTTAACTCTGTTTCTGACATGTCACACAACTTCTACACCATTTCATTATATCTGACATCATACCTGGCCATGTGAATTTCTGGGCTATTACATACTTGCATTTCTTGTCACCCATATGACCAAAATTATTGTGAGCTAAAACTAGCACAGACTGCCTGCATTCTTTAGGCACAACTAGTACACACCTTTCACTGCCACTATTCGTTAAAAATTTCTTTTTCATCAATTCTTTATCCCAAAAATAACCATTCTTAGACTGGTCTGCCCATTGTCTCCACTGGTCAAGAGTTGGGTCAGACTTTAACTGTGCAACGAATTTTGTCTTAAACTCATTACTCGCTGGTTCACCTGGAGGGTCTAAACTAGTTAATAATTCACAATCATTCTCAATGTGCTCAAGAGGAATAACACATGCTTCATTTACTGAGGTGGGCTGAGCTGACAGCTCTTCAACCAAGGCATCAACATCCATTCCTCCCAGCCATTCTACCTCTCTTGAAGTATCTAAGCTATCCAAACCAAGATCTATCTTCTGCTAAGACTACACTGCCCGACTCCTAATCCAAACCGTTTTGCTCAGCCACCTCACTGATTTCATCAACACTCTCTGTATTATTGATACGTTCAATTGGGATTGCAAGTGCACAATCTTCACTCTCTTGCCTTTCTAATTCCTGTTCTGCACATTCCTGTTTTTTTCTTTGTGCCCTTGTTAATTTCACATACACTTTCTTGTCAGCATGCAACCTGTGAAGTTCAGCTTGTTTCAACAGGCTCTTAAAAGTGTCATAATCAATATCATTCCCTAACAACCCTCCATCATATTTATGATGAATATCAACTACTGCAATTAGGACAGGTATGCACAAGTCTCCTATCTGAATTTCAAGTACTGCAGTGGGGAAAGTGAATTCCTCACCTCCAAACCCATTAAATGTTACAAGTTCCCCAGTTAATTGCTCTCCATGCACTAGATTCTTATTTATTATAGTGATGTCAGCACCAGTATCTGAGCAAAAATGATGTTTGTATGCCATTCACACATGTTAGGAACTTTCTTTGAGGTTTCTGAGTTTTTAAGTCTGTATGTGGCTTTCTTAGTATACAATTGATTACTGTAACCTCTGCCTTTCTGGGTACAACAATAGGATTTGTGACCAATTTGCTTACATATATGGCATATAGGTGGCTGCTGTTGCTGCTGCTGTTGTGGTCGAGACTGCCATTGCTGCTGTTGTGGTCTATGCTTCCATTGCTGCTGGGGGTGGGGCTGCCATTGCTGCTGTGGCTTGAAGTTGCCATCCTCTAGACCTATCTTGACTGGGGTAAGTATAGTAATTTTTATATGGTTTAAAACCTTGAAATTTGTTACCCTGCATTGATTGCCTTTTCCCTGCCTCTGGATGCAACTCCATATATTGACTTACAGCAGAAGCTAATTGGGCTTTTGTCAAGGGGTTTGTATTGAGTACTGCTGCAATGCAATCTTCATGATATGAGGAAAGTATTATCCACATTTCTACTCTCTCTTGCCACTGCGCAGTTGTGTGTGCACCCTTAAACAGCCTGTCCATGTATGCCCTGGCTAGTGTGGACCTGGCACCAAAACTTTCTCCTTTAATTTTAGGATTGAAAACATTCTTTATACATGTTAAAAGAGAATTACCATGCATCTCAAGCACAATTTCCTTACAACTATCATAAGCTAAAGCATCTCCAGCTCCTTTATGATTTACCCAATCATGCCATGCTTGACCTTTCAACTGTCCTTGTAAAATATGGGACCATTTATCCTTATTAATGTTAGCACCTCTCATGGCTACTTCAAATTCTGCAATGAATGCAGCTAAATTCATGCCTTGTTCAAATTTTTGTAGGCTTTGGATAGCACATTTTTCTGCTTCTATTTTCTCTTGTCTTTGATAATATTCACTTACATTGGGCTCCCTACTTCTCCCTGCAAATGCTAATTCTGCCATGGTCTTTATCATACCCTCCATCCTATCCCACTGGGATCGCTCCTCATTACAAGCTTCTTGGGAACTAGTTTCTTCTTCCCCTTCAAATGGTATTCTATACCTCCTATAAGTTTCTCTATTTTCCTGCTGTTGCACATAGTTTCTTAGAGAATCCAAAGTAGGTGGTGTTTCTCTACCTGTTGTAATCTCAAGCTCTGACAAATGGGTACCAACACTATTCTTGTGTTTCTGCCTTACACTCAATTTTTCACTCGCCATTCCAGCCAGCTCAGTGCTTCTTGAGGGAGCCCTGGATGACACAGAAAATGTAAGAAGAGATGGTAAAAGATATAAAACAATTAAAGACACAATAAATATAATTAAACTGTCCTTTAGTTTAAGGTGAGTGCTGCCTAGTTGGGCGGAGCCCGACCTGAGCCCGACCTCTCCCTTCAGCAGAGGTCGGGCTCAGCCCAACTAAGTCCTGCCGCGCTCTCTGCAGTGATGAGGATGACGCACTTGTTTGAATGTCCCCCCGTTCTGCAAATAGTAGTAAGATGCTTGCTCAAAGTAGTAGGAGGAGAATCCCACAGTCTTTTCCTCGTATGCACCGTCTGTGAATTTTGAAATGTCTCTTCCACTTCCACGTTCAATGCGCAAATAACGTAAAAATGTTCACTGAATTTGTCAGTTCCTTTATAGTGTTTCTTGTTTGACACTCGCCGTAAAACCTGCGCCGCAGTCGCAGTCAGAAGAAAATGTTCAATAATTCGTAGGAGAATCCCGCAGTATTTCTCCACTTGCTCACTCAATTTCAGGGTATCCCTCTTCTTCAGAATTTTCACACTTCTCGAATGTAGGTCGTAACCGCTGCCACCAGGTTTGTCGGGCCCTCTGCTTCTTTGGCTAGGTCCACCTAGTCTCGCGGGCCAGACCCTTTACCCAATATGAAGAGAAAGAAAGGGTCTGGTCAAGTTCACGTATGCGTTTGGTCTTGCACTGTCAGCACAAGTGTAACCACTGCGGTAATATAGCTTTGATTATGCGGTAATTATGGTTCAGGTGATTTTAGCGCGCTGAAATTACTGTCTACATGGATGTAACTGCAGCGGTGGCGGAGAGTGCTCGAGTATTGGACTTACACTGAAGGAGAAACAGTTGGAAGCAATCATTTCGTTCGTTAGTGGTCGGGATACATTTCTTTCTCTTCATATTGGGTAAAGGGTCTGGCCCGCGAGACTAAGGTCCACCCTAGTTGGGCGGAGCCCGACCTCAGAAGAGGTCGGGCTCCGCCCAACTAGGTCCACCCAACAATGCTATAATAGTTTCCTCGTCAGTTTAAGTTTTAACTTAATTTTGATAATGAGTGAAACTAACCAAATGAGAGAACAAACATTCACATAAATTGTAACAAGTAACCTAGGCAACATAAAAATGATACATAAAATACAGCTGCTACTACAACTATTGAAACTAACACACAAACAACATACAAACATACACATACAGAATAAATGTCTGGCCAAAGTTAATAATACTGTTGTGGGGTGTGGTCTCCACAATAACTAACTACTACTATTACTCCTACTACAGAGATTTAACTATTATAGCGGTAGAGTATTAGCAATCTAGCTACTATCACTGCACAAGGACAGGAGAGAGAAACCAGTGCTAGGAGAGACCAACAAATTTTTCTATCATTATAGCTAAAATATTCTCAGCTTCTCCCCCCACCCCACCCCATATGTCATTAGGCTGAGCCCAAATTACAGCATTTAATTTCAGACTAATATAATTACTCTCAATCATCAGTTTCTATTTTATTATTTTATTTTTTTTGCCTTGCAACTTGTAACGGGAAAAAAATTCTAGGTAGAACCCTGCATGTACACTACACAGAGGATTTAACAGGGTAAGGCTACTTTTAATAATACAGGGGACTGCGTCACAAAACCTGTCTATCATCTGAGCTCCATGCCTAAGCTTTTGAAGCTATTCAGCTACAACACATGCAGCTCAGCATAATGTTAGACTGATGCTCTACACTTCTATCTTGTATCATAGGTTTAGTGTGGGGCCGTGCTAAGGGATGCACAAGAGTTGCAATTGACTGTTCATCATCATTTTTATGTGTTGATTTGTTTTTATGTGTTTTATGTTCTTACGCAGTCTTCTGTCTGTGTTGTGTGGAATGTGTGCATGAACAGTTAGAGTGCCATGTGCTCACTTACATTATTTTTCTATTTGTTTCCCACTGGACTTGCCTGTACTATTCTGTATCACCTTTTACTTTAAAAATATTAGTTCTTCCTCAAGCAACCTTTCACCCTAACTTAGGGATTAGGTAGAGGGGACTAGTTAAAAGTATCAGGAACAGATCAGTGGCCACTCATCAGGAGTAGTAACTCTGGTGGCAGCTTACTGAACCCTTCAAAGTCCAGCAGCTTCTGCAATAGAGGGAAGTTTCCTAGGCGACATTGTGCTTCTGAGGCCGGGCAAGTGGGGGTCACTGAGTCTAAGTTGCATTCCTCCCCCCCCCCCCCCCGCCCCCCAATATTTTGACCCTTATAATAACGGAATTACTCAATGATGTATTAATTGCACTTTTAATTTTATTCAATATAACTAGCACACAACTTTGTGCACGAAGATACACTGGTGCTGTCATGTTGCCCCCCCCCCCCTCCCCCCCCACTCACCCCCATCCCAAATTAATAAATTATTTCTGCACCCATGTACATGTAATAACAAGCAACTCCCACCATATTAACAAATGGGAATGTAGTAAATCATACAATTGCTACATCACAACACAATATCAATTCACAAGCTACAAAAGACTTGTAGTATATTTGTCCCATTGACTATAGGAGATTTCTGGACGGGCACTCCCCGAATGTTACATTCCCCCAGATGTGTGTGTGTGTGTGTTGGCAGAGGAGGTGTGTCAGGACCTGGTTGAGGTGGTGCAGGAGTGAGTGGTAGAGGAACAAGTTGTGAGGAACACTGCAAGTGTTCTGGAATCATGCTTCACACAATGTTAACTGAATTACTACAAAATCAGTACAGGTAGCTAGCTTAGCACTTTCAACCATGCAGAGTTATATTTTATATTCATAATTAATAACTTATTGATTATACTCCAAACGCAGTTGCTTTCATTAATCCAAATGAGATTTTCTCCAAATTTATTATTTTGACTATATATATTATACATAATTATCACACCTGCTTTTATGTATATGTTTGCTGCGAGCAAAATTTGTCTCTCGAAAAAAATAATTTAGGTCCTCCATGAGCAATACCATACATGCTCTTGGTCAGAGCTTGAAATGATCCGCCTCCTATGATGACCAGGGCGTCAGCTTTAGCAGCCAAAGCACTCTGCACTAAAGATATCAAAATTGAATCCTGGGATTTAGTGACTAATTCTAATTTTTTGCTTGACTCTTTGGCAGAATAAATGGGATCAATTGTTTTTTCCAAGTATTTACAGAAAATGGCAGCAACGTGTTTTTTTTTTTCCTGGTACATTACGGCAGAGGTACCATGAGATCCAGAATCAGTAAAATAGAGTGTTTGAGTTGTTCTGGTTTTCCTTTGTGCTTGCTTTACATCATAATTGATTTGCTTGATGCAGGAGTTTCTAGCTAGATCGGTATCAGATATGATAGAAAAATCCAATTTCTCTGTCCGTACCATCACGACTATGTACTTCATACCATCCAAGTGCTTGGACACAAAGTCATAGCAGTAATTGAGCAATCTCTTGCTGTACGCAATGGGATAATTCAAGCTGTCAAAATTGTTAGATTTGATTGGTGCAATCATGTCCACCTTTTTCAAACACCTCGAGCCACTCAACTTCAAGCGGTAACTGACCTGGCCAGTGCCTCTCCATTGATCGAACATTATCGATGCATGACGAAAATCGTCTGTAGACGAAAATATTTTCCTAAAAAATGCATCCTCAGTGATGGAAAATTTGACGAGAATGCAAGTAGTCTTGATATGAAATCCGTGACTCTCTAAGTACTGAAACCATTGGTTTTCTGATAGTGCCTCCACTGATTGACAGGGTTTGTGCGCAGAATATTTCAATTGAACAAATATGATTCTTTTATGTGAATTTTCTATAAAATACTTCAGAGAAACTAAAATGGAGTTTTTGACGTTCAAGTTTGCAAAGTTCCACTGGTCAATGTCAAAATAGTCTCTGAAGGTAAAATTAGAAGTACTTGAGAAGTGAAATGCTTTTCCTGGTAAGGAGAAGACAGACGGTTCTACAACTCCGGTGATATTCACAGTCCTGGCCCAGCATTGTAGGTCCATCAGGTTCCTCATAGCATTGGCGGTCTGTTCATAATAATCCAAACTGAGAACCATTGACTTGCTAATTCTGTCTTCATCTTCAGGTCTGGCTTCCCGGTGGTCACTGCCCTCTCCAGTATGTCTCCGCGGGGTACTTACTCTGCGCGTTCTATCCCAATAGAGTACGGCGGTATAAGTCAACAGCAGAGTGAAGAACAGCACCAAGAAGGGGGGCTTTCGGCAATTCCTCATCATCGTACGAACGGCCACACCCTTGGGCCGGGTACTTGCGGTTAAATTGTTCTCGTTATTAACAAAAGACACTATGCTTGAACTCATTAAGTTTTACTTCCGCTTTTTTGTTTTTGACTACGCTTTACCTGTCGCATTCTTTAAGTGCATGTAGTGTGATGTTGCGCTACTGTTCATGTTTTAGGCAGGACTGTTGTGTACAGAGATGTTTCGGTTGGGTGGACTCCAAGGCATGTGTTTTGGCTGGTGTTTATCACATTTTTAAGTCGTGCAAAAAAACTTGGTACAGATCATATGTCTCGTCTCATCTCATGAAAAGGAATCTGAGGAACTTGCTTGGTTATACCATGCAATGTTGACTTACATGTTGGCAAAGGTCAAGTAGTCTGCAAATTGTAATTAAAAGAAAGATTTAATTTCTATGTATATAATATATATATATATTACTGTATATACATATTATTCTGTGGCAAACTGTATTAAAAAAAGAGATAATTAATAAATAAAAATATTATTTTAAAAAATATAGATGACCAAGCCAATGTTAGTTAAAAGTTGTATATATTCTAGTGAGAAAAAATATTAAAAGTGTGATAGATTCCAAGAATTAAAAGCAGCAGAGGTAAGGTGAAGCGCCGATATTTCAGGTGCTTTCAGTAGTCAAGGGTATTCTATACTATATACTATATGCAAGTGAACGACTTCTCACACTCTGAGACTTGTCACTTGAAACACTTTAAAAAATGAGTAGTATGTAGTGTTAAGACGAAACTATCTGTCAATGTTATCTGTCTACAGTGAAGTGTGTATGTGTGTGTGTAGGGTGTGTGTGAGTGTGGTGTATGTGTGTGTGGGAACACCCACCCAGAGAAGATTGACAGCACAGTAGCTGATGGAACTAATTAGACTGGTGAACTTGTGTGTGAGTGTGTGTATGTCATGTGTTAATTAATTGTTACATTCCATATTTGGTCATCCTCATCTTTTCTTATTAGCCAATCATATTTTGAGAGCTTGTGTGAGGCATGGGCTTATATACTAGGGTTTGCCTCACTCAGTTCAGATTTGTGCTCAGGGTTAGTGAAGGCATTATTGATTTGATTCTGACTGTCATTGGTATTTCTGGTGAGGCTAGACTTTGAGTCGCCTGGTACTGGGAGTACTCATTGCTAAGATCAGGACATCAGCCTCACTGACTGCACTTCTCTCTGGTGGCAGTGGGACAAGCTACCTTGCACTTGGTCTAAGAGATCCTTAGACGAGATCAGGCCTGTTCTCCCGCACAACCCTACAGTGTGGTGATGATAAAAATACACTCTTGATTGTCGTTGTTATAATTTCTTCTTTTTTAATTAGATACCTCATGAATATAATTTATAATTTATTTTCCACATGGGGAAATTAAATCTTTTATAGTGGGCCAGATAATTGTTTGTAGTAGCTATAGTCTGGCATGCAGTGTGAGATAGAAAGTGGGGAAAGAACAAACTAGCAATAACAACATACCTAGTTTCACTTTAAAGATTAGCAGCCATTGCCACACAACACATGGCACTTTATTCACTTAGTAAAGTTAATCTTATTCATGAACACAAGATTAATGCATGAAGCTGGATAATTATATATGTCTGATCCTTTTTACTTTTGTATTCTTTTATTCAGGGCCCATGGCCATGTGGTGAGATACTCCCCACATTACACAATATTTAACCTTTGAACTCATGTTTGTATATGTGTATGCCTTCACTCCTTACAATTTGTGTAACTTTAGACTATTCATGCCATTCACCAATATACATTCACCAAATTCAATTATCGTGTACTTTCTCATCTCATTAGCAATTGTGTTGTGTCGTGTTACATTGGTGGCAGGTCCCCGAGTTCTACATACAGTGGCTGAAAGTACCTGCACCCTTCAGTCTAAGAAAGGGATTCTGGTTGTTAAAAAAACAACAACAAAAAGAAAAGCATGTATTTAGCTCTATTAGATAGTTTAGCTACATACAGTAGGGAAGAAAACAGAGGGGGCAGGGTAGAGAGAGAGGGAGCAGAGAGAGAGAGAGAGCAGGGTTACAGCATGAACACCCAAGCCAGCCACATCTTGGCGACCTCCGCCCCCTGATCTGCACCGCCCTCTGTTGACCCTTTTGCCTTCCGTCTAGCCCCAACACCCTGCCCTGCTGGTGTCGCCTTGCTCAGACTGGGCCTCTGCACCCACCTACCGCTCCCTTGCTCAGACAGGGCCTCTGCACCCTCCTACCGCTCCCTTGCTCAGACAGGGCCTCTGCACCCTCCTACCGCTCCCTTGCTCAGACAGGGCCTCTGCACCCTCCTACCGCTCCCTTGCTCAGACAGGGCCTCTGCACCCTCCTACCGCTCCCTTGCTCAGACAGGGCCTCTGCACCCTCCTACCGCTCCCTTGCTCAGATAGGGCCTCTGCACCCTCCTACTGCTCCCTTGCTAGGACGGGCCTCTGCATCCTCCTACTGCTCCCTTGCTCAGACAGGGCCTCTGCACCCTGCTAATGCTCCCTTGCTCCGCCAGCTGGGGCCTCTGCAGCTTTACAGCTCTTCTCCCTGTGGCTGAGGCCTCTGCACCTCTCTCTCCCCATTACCGGCTCTGCCCACCAGGCTTCGAGCTATCCTCTACCCTACCGAGCTCTGGCCGCCAGCATCTCAGCCCTCACTGACCCTTCTGTCCTACCCATGTGATTCCTGGCCTAGTGTTCCCGCTATGAGTCACACCCGCGAGGGTGGAGGGGGAACAACGCTCACTACATCAGCCCACGCCCTACACTCACCGCCTGGAGCCTCCCTCTCGGCCGCTGCTGTCTCCGTCGCGGGCCCGGGCGCCGACGCTGGCGCCAACTTCGCTGCTACCCCGTCGACGATCGCTTGCAGCGTGGCGGGGTTCAGGCTAATGCCTTCACTGTCCGACATCTCGATAACGTTAGGATTTTATTTTGGTTATTCACACTGCTCACTTATTCCTCGCCTGTTTGGACGCTGACTGGCTGACACTAGACTGCTACACGTGGGTTACCCGTTTGCGTATGCCCACTCATCCCTTACCCGATCCATCCTTTACCCGATTAGTCCCCCCTTTTATCTACCTCCCTTGCGCATCCGTTCCATTCCCGTGTTAACTCCGTTTAATGATACATTAACCTCCATAGATAGTTTAGCTACATGACAATTAATGTATAGTTGTTGAAAGCATGACAATGAATTTATAGTTGTTGAATACCATACCAGCTATGGTAACTAATGCAGCTGCTCTTACTTTGCTAATTTCTGGTATCATGTTTACAATCATTCATATCCAGTAGTTTTAGCTTTATCATTAAAAAAAAAAACATTCAAAAATTTCTCAAGTATAACTTTTGCATTGTGCATCTCTGCGGAAAGCATTTGAATGTTGTCTGTAGAATTGAGTGTGGAATTGAAGAGTTTGTGCTTGAAAAGATCCTCCTCCTACTAACACAATAGCTTCTGCATATGCAGCCAACATGCTATGAAGAATAGCTATCAGAACAGAATCATTGGAACCACTTACAGACTCTAATCTATTATTCAATTCTTGAGATGAATAGAACGGATTCAAAGTAGTCTCCAAATATCGAGAAAAAGCAGATGACAACTTTCTTTTCCCGACTTTATACATAAATGATGAACTTCCATGCTCTCCAAAATCTGTAAAAAATAGTGTTTTGGTTGTACCAGTGAGCTCAAGGCCTTTGTTGCGATCATTGATGATACATTTAATGCAAGGACTTTTATTTAGCTTACTAAACCCAGTTATAGACTCATCAATTTTCTCTGTCCTTATCATAACCGCCACATACTTACTCCCTCGCATGTATGTTGATAAGAACTTGTCCCTAATCATCTGGAGATTGCGGCTGTACAACAATGGATATTCTCCCTCGGCCAATTTCATGATGCGTGAGAATGTATCGTGACACTTTGACAGTTTCAAAGGTAGTCTAAATGTTACTTTGCCATTGATGCCACGCCACTCGTTAAATAGGATGGAGGCAGGCCGGCTGAGAAGTGAGGATATCGTATTTCTGAATACTTTATCATTCATGGATGAATTAAAGTGTATGCAGGTACTTTGTATGCGGAATCCACGACTGATGAGCTCAATGTACCAAGATTGAGTGGACAACTGACTAAGTGTATGACATTTGGGTTTTTTACCCATCAATAGCTGAACAAATGCCACATCTTTGCAAGAAGCCTCCCAGAAGTTGCTTATAGGCACAAGAGTTGAGTGATTGTGAGCTCGGTTGAGAGAATTCCACAGAGTAATGTCAAAGTAATCTGTGAATGCCACCTCAGGAATATCTGAGAATTGAAACACATTACCTGGTGAGGAATAAATAGCTGGTTCAACTATCTTATTGATGTTCATCTCTGAGGCCCAGCACTGCAAGTCAGCCAAGTTCCTCAGGGCATTGGCTGTCTGCTCCCAATAGTTCAAACTCAAAATCATGGGTTCTCCATGAGTACTACCGTCAGTAGCTAGGTCCCACCGATAATTTCCTTTCTTCACAAAAAGTTGTGTGGCTGTAAGCAAAATTACCACTACCACTACTAGAGCGACAACAAATACAATTTTTTGTACCGCAGTGGTGGCCATACTTCTTCCACACCGCGACGGCATAAGGTCCAAAAGATATTGAGAGAGACCCGTACCGCCTTTTCATTCATGAGCTCGCACGACGAGGACTATCCAATTAAAATTGTGAGTTTTCAGAAAAATTTTAGATGTAGGTGGCTACAGTAATTTGACAGCTATGTTATTCTCATCTATTGGCTAGGCTAGATATTCACCACACATTGTCTCCTGGCAAGTATAATTATTTGGCAATAGTTAATAAGAAATGGTGGCCAGCAATAAGATGAGTAATGAGCTATAGACTATTTGTAGTATTTCTCTTCCACTCTGATACATGTCTATTAGATCTGATGTGCATTTCAACACCCTGCCATTTCTCTCCTGAACTTTTCATCCCTTTGTGTGGATTCAGCACCTGACTTGCTGGAAGACATAGCTAATACCATGATAGTATCAATAGTGCATGGGTTTATACCCTTGAGACATCTTTGGCTGGTTCCATATATATTCAAAAGTGTGCACATTCTGCAATAAATTTGAGCTAAGTCTGGACATACATCATGAAGACAGATTTTATAAGTAGTTAGCTATACATGTTCAAAGAAATATTTTCTTTCTCAAACTTCAGCAGAGGGTAATAGTGAGGTAAAGTAAGCAATATGAATTAAAATGGTGAAATTATGTCAGTATTTCACAAGACACAATTCTTGCATAAAAAGTGAAACTACCTGCAAAGACAAACCAGTAATAAACCAAAAGTATATAACAAATATGAACAGCTTAAATTCTACAACACTTCCTTATTTGTGACAATTTTGCATCATTGTGAAAGACTTTAGGCACACCTAAGCTGATGGCATTCAGCAACTCCCAGACTTCCATCAACGTCAGATGTGAGGTACATGCAGATTGTGGGGCTGGAGAAGAGAGAAGAGGAAGTTCAAGAAAGAGAGAGAGAAGGAGAAGAGACTGAATGTTTGTATATGTGTGAGCAGAGTCCTATTTAATTAATAGCTTGTGTGTGTGTGAGTTTCTGTGTCCTTTGATCTATTTAGTGTTGAATGGGAACTTGACAGGTGTTGATTGTGGTCATCTGTACATGTGTAGAATGTTCTAGAAGGACCACTGGTTTTTCTATATAAGTCAGACTGTTATGTGTGTTAGTTATTCTGTATTTCTGTTATCTTTTCACCTTTCATTTGTGTGTCATCTGTTGGTTTCAATTTGGCTAAAAAAAGCTAAACCTGAAGTCATTGGGTGCTTGGGAGCTACTACTGGCAACCCCAGGAAAGATTAGCTACCAGAGGCAGATCCTGGTGGCAGCAATTTTATTTATTTATAAATTTTTTCCTGGAACTGACAGCCTGGTCATAAAGACTGAGTTGATTCCCCCACATAGATGACATTGCACGGCTCAATAAAGGTTACTGTTTGCCAGGGTTCTGATGCTACTACTATCACACTCAATGATGTTGCATTTGATTCTGTTGCTCAATATATCTGCTGGAAAATACATACAACATGGGGAAGCTAAATGCATACATGCAGGAGGGTGTGAGTTTTCCAGGAAAATAGTAACATTTAAAGTGGTTGAAAAATACAAAGTGGATAGTATATTACCTCATCATCTCCCAAGATATTCTACTAATGGCATTAAATCAAGTTCAATTAAATATTCCATGTGATTCTTGTGACAGAAATAAGGCAATTGAAAAGCTAACCAAGAAGATTAAAGCCGCAAAGACAACATTAAAAGTGACAGAAAAAATTATTGTTGTCATGTTGTACATGATATCCGCTATTATTTTCGAAGCAACATACTAGAGAAAGTGTTGTCTGAAGTCACCACCACAAGTTACTGCAATCCTTACCTGCTGTTGAGTCTAATCGGTGGCATGGTCTCATACAGTTAACACAAAATATATTTATTTTCATAATGAACCCACAGTTGTCAATATGACTCCATGAGTCCACACTGTATGAGGAGCTTTATTATGACTCCTTGTGTCCACACTGTATGAGGAGCTGTTGTTATGACTCCTTGTGTCCACACTGTATGAGGAGCTGCTGTTATGCCTTATATTTGTGTGACTCAGACCCCACAACACCCCTTAATGGCGGTAGCTTTAAATAGCTATCTGGCATGACCTGACCAGAACATCACAACTTTCTCAAACATCCAAGGTGCTACTGGGATGCAGTGAAAGAGCGTTAGTATAAGGCTGTTTAAATGTTGTGTGTCATGATATAATTGCTGCAGATGATGCAGCAATTAAAAGTGCTGTAGATGTGATTATATGAATAATAGAAAACAATGGTTATGGTCCTCCACCATATTGTTCAACACTGCTCCTCTTAGCAGGTAAGATACAACTTCGATGTGGTCACCTGCACAAGCCATCATCAAATGGATAGAGTGGTCCAAGTTAGGAGAGTACATGTTGTCTGCCTGCCCTAGTTGTTGCTTAGTTATGTACAGAGAGAAAGAGAGTAGAAATGGGGAGACACAAATTTAAAACCAGCATTTTTTTTTTTGCCAGAATGTTAGTTGAGTTGATATTCTGGTGTCAAATCAACTTATTTTTTATAATTTATTTTATAATTCGGCACTGCTATAACGTATAAACAGCAGATATTTTAGCTGCTCATGAATAACTACAAAAGTTAAAACAGAAAATAATTAATTTAAAAATCACTTTCTCGTATTCTCTGATAATCTAGATGCATGTACCAGCCTTGAAAGTGAGTTTGTGTGTGTGCAGATATGTGTGAGGGCATAACTGTATCCCTAAAGCTCATCTGAACTAACTTTGACCCTACATATTTGTAGGAAAAATGCTACATTCATTGAGTCACTAATTAGTTTAGTATACTCAAGACAGCTAATAATCACAGCCAGATGATTAAGATAACATCATTGTGCCTGGTTAAAATAGAAAGGGGGGAATTAAAACAGTATAAACTAACTATTGACTTTTTTAAGAGTAAATTTTATGTCCATGCAACACACAAATAATGGACTGTTCAATGTGACACTGTTTCTCTCTCCACTCCCTTGCAATTGATTATTTTCACAAGAAAATCAAACACAATGTGTCAAGGAATCAGCTGTTTATACGTTAAAGCAGTGCCGAATTATAAAATAAATTATAAAAAATAAGTTGATTTGACACCGGAATATCAGCTCAACATTTCTGGCAAAAAAAAATATGCTGGTTTTAAATTTGTGTCTCCCCATTTCTACTCTCTTTCTCTCTGTACATAACTAAGCAACAACTAGGGCAGGCAGACAACATGTACTCTCCTAACTTGGACCACTCTATCCATTTGATGATGGCTTGTGCAGGTGACCACATCGAAGTTGTATCTTACCTGCTAAGAGGAGCAGTGTTGAACAATATGGTGGAGGAAGGCCAAGCAGCTCTTGATGCAACTATAAAACAGTGAACCTCAAGCTTTCAGTGTGTCAATGACAAATGTGATTATCAATGATCATAAATACCGAGTAGCTAAATAAATCATATTAATAAAAATTAAAAACATGCTGATATCCTTAAAACAACCAGTCAAGTTTTCCCATAGCAGTATGTAATACTAACATCAGCCACTTGTATTTTTGTCATCCTAAAAATTTAATATACAAATAATACAATTTCAACATCCTTCAGTGCTAGTAGTGTTTACATTGTGCATCTCTGCGGAAAGTATGTGAATGTTGTCTGTAGAATTGAGTGTAGAATTGAAAAACTTGTGCTTGAAAAGATCCTCCTCCTACTAACACAATAGCTTCTGCATAGGCAGCCAACATGCTATGAAGAATAGCTATCAGAACAGAATCATTGGAACCACTTACAAACTCTAATCTATTATTCAATTCCTTTGATGAATAGAATGGATTCAAAGTAGTCTCCAAATATCGAGAAAAAGAAGATGCCGACTTTCTTTTCCTGACTTTATACATAAATGATGAACTTCCATGCTCTCCAAAATCTGTAAAAAATAGTGTTTTGGTTGTACCAGTGAGCTCAAGGCCTTTGTTGCGATCATTGATGATACTTTTAATGCAAGAACTTTTATTTAGCTTACTAAACCCAGCTATAGACTCATCAATTTTCTCTGTCCTTATCATAACCGCCACATACTTACTCCCTCGCATGTATGTTGATAAGAACTTGTCCCTAATCATCTGGAGATTGCGGCTGTACAACAATGGATATTCTCCCTCGGCCAATTTCATGATGCGTGAGAATGTATCGTGACACTTTGACAGTTTCAAAGGTAGTCTAAATGTTACTTTGCCATTGATGCCACGCCACTCGTTAAATAGGATGGAGGCAGGACGGCTGAGAAGTGAGGATATCGTATTTCTGAATACTTTATCATTCATGGATGAATTAAAGTGTATGCAGATACTTCGTATGCGGAATCCACGACTGGCAAGCTCAATGTACCAAGATTGAGTGGATAACTGACTAAGTGTATGACACTTGGGTTTTTTACCCATCAATAGCTGAACAAATGCCACATCTTTGCAAGAAGCCTCCCAGAAGTTGCTTATAGGCACAAGAGTTGAGTGATTGTGAGCTCGGTTGAGAGAATTCCACAGAGTAATGTCAAAGTAATCTGTGAATGCCACCTCAGGAATAGCTGAGAATTGAAACACATTACCTGGTGAGGAATAAATAGCTGGTTCAACTATCTTATTGATGTTCATCTCTGAGGCCCAGCACTGCAAGTCAGCCAGGTTCCTCAGGGCATTGGCTGTCTGCTCCCAATAGTTCAAACTCAAAATCATGGGTTCTCTATGAGCATCAGTAGTTTGTAGATCCCCATAATGTTTCCTGTAATTTCCTCTCTTTAGAAAAAGATGCGTTAAGAAAAATCACTACTACAATCGCACCATATACTACTTTATATACTGCCACGGCGGCCATAGGCATAAAAGATAAGGTAGGCTTAATATGGAATTATGCACGCCTACATAACAGGAAGTTCAATGCACACACACAACATATCAGTTGGTCACAATTAGTCTATCTTGGCGAAAGAGCCAGACCCCCGCGCGCGCGTATAGTTCCCGGCCGCCGGCTTAGCAGTTTGGTAAAGGGTTTGGTAAAGGGTTTGGTAAAGGTCTAAAGAGGAGGCTTGTGATTTAACGAACTTTCAGAACGTTTAGAAAAAGCTCGAGATTTTGAAATGTGCTTTATTTTCTGAAGAAGTAGCTAGCTATATACATAGCTATAGCTAGAGAGGGTTGAAATTGCCGTTTTTATAATTTGACTGGCAGAGAAGTTTATTTGAGGAGTGTGATACCATTAATTTGCTAATACACAAAAGTGCTTTAGAATGCCATGGTTGGTAAGAGAGCTTAGGGTTTGCTTAACAAACTGTTAAGCATGTTCTTTGTAAGTGATTATTGCCAGTCTGACCAAGTCCCTTTGTTTGGCTGTCAATCTTCACTTCGCTCCCTCCTTACCCTGCAACTTTGATTCACTCAAAATTTAGCTGCATGTATAAGTGGCTTGTGAAGTAATTGGCTGACACCAAGAACTGAGGTATACCTTTGAAGGTGAGTATATCTCTGTCCCCCAACTGTGGTCAGCTGTTACATAGCTAGTCAGCTACCACACTTGTTTCTGGTTCTGGAACTCAGAACTAACTTTAGACACACACCTTATCCACTTTTTCATGCACACACCTTTTTCTTTTTATGTCACACTATGAGAGTGGATGGCTATGAAATCAATGTAGTCACTCCACCAAGTTTCAGTTGGTCTCTGTCTTTCTTTTTATATGCACCACACCTTTTTAGCTTAATATCTAATTATAACTTCCTTGAATACTTTGGGGCTAGTTAGGAAGTAATAGGATAGCTATAGGTTGCTGATAGAGAGAGGCACTACTCCATAGAGACAATTCTAGTGGCAGCTTTGACCTAAAATATATTTGCTCTCCCCCCTTTCTCCCACCCACCCCTGCCTGATGCTTATTAGTTTAACATAGCCTGTTCGCCTATTCCCATCTGAAAATGCCTCCATTGCTAAGCAGCCAATAATAATTTAATTTTTACTATAATTATTTACAGTAGAATATTTAGTTTGTATGATGAAACTAATGTGACTGAGTCTTTAAAATAGTGTGCATTATTCAGAATGAAGTCTTGATTTCTCTTTTGAGCATAGACTTGACTGCATCTTGAAATGCTGCTTTCTATCAGATAAACAACAACAAAACATAAGAATGCAATGCATGACATACTCAATGGTGTGGACATCATGCTTTTGTCCAGGAATATTTTATACTAGTAGCTAACTCAATTGACAAGGACAATATAATATCACCCACATGGTCTTGTGGAGTAGTTGGCAGATTCTTCATCAAATACACTGACACTTCTCCTTCTGAATCACCAACTATCACAATCTGTGAATATAAATTTGCTCATATCTATGTAAGTGTGACATAGAAACATTATTAACAAAAATTATAGCGTAGAAAATAATGTTGGTGTATATTATAAATTTGCTCATATCTATGTAAGTGTGACATAGAAACATTATTAACAAAAATTATAGCGTAGAAAATAATGTTGGTGTATATTATAAATTTGCTCATATCTATGTAAGTGTGACATAGAAACATTATTAACAAAAATTATAGCGTAGAAAATAATGTTGGTGTATATTATACACTATTTAGGAATAAAAAGAGTGATCTATCTACTGCATATCCCTCGTCTAAGAAAAATCTGAATGTAAAGTTGTCCAATGATCCCATGAAAAATTATTATGGGAGAAAGTGAGACGTTATTGTTATGCCAAAGATATGACATACATGAAATATGTCACTTGTGTTTAAATAATATGGAGCAGAGTATTTGTGTGCCCGCTCCATTTCACTTATTATCTGTTTGGTTATGAACACTGGTAAGCATTTCAAGTAGTTATCACTTCTATTGGATTAGCCCTTGTAATTTACCTCACTCAAAAAATTGTTTTCCACTAACAGCGTAACAACTCCCCCCCCCCCCCCCCCCCCCCCCCCACCAATCTTTGGGTGTATAAACATAAAAAGCTAGCTTGACTACTTCAACCCCACCGTAACTGCTGTATGGTGGTTTAAACTAACATCTCAGGAAAATCGTTGTTTATTCTCATCTGTATTGCCTTACTCGAATGCTATAGCATCCAGAAGTTAGTTCAATAGTTAGTAAGTGATGTTCAAACTTCTTGCGACAGTATCTCTAAGGCTACAGCGCAAACATTGAGGTAGCTTTCTGAGTTCGAGTTTTGGCTTACTTCAAAATGGCAGCCTGGTGGTCAATTGTAGAGGTAGTAGACCTGAATTGACAGCAACTTCATATAGATGGTGAATCTAGTAAACCAGAATGTGCAGATGGAGTTATGCTTACTAGACACTGAATTAACTACTGCAGACAGTCTAGTATCAGATATGGGAAATTGTTTCTGTATTTGTAGTTCTTTTATTCTAATAATTTTTAAGACAAAACTTTTAAATTTGTCTGACAATTCATCAGTCAAATGTTTAATCAAAAGGAAGCGTAAAAGCTATCAAATCCAAAATTGGAATGGGACAAGTGAAATGAGCCTACAACTGGAACCAACGTGTTCATTTTCTCCTTCACATTATAGTACCACAATATATAAAGTAACATCAAGAATACTCAGTGTAATCTTACCTTGGTATTGGGGGCAAAGGTTATACAAGTCTGGTTAGCCAGTGCCAAGGGTCTGTGGACTATGAGTGGATCTAAACTACATGAACAGAGTATAACAACACAAAATATTCAAATCAATAACTACTGAAAATTTGTTCGAATTCTACTCTGTAACATCTTTGGTTTGTAACTCTGTGTAGTAAAGTATTATTGCCAGGTATCATTTTAACTGTACGAGTATTTAGAGCCGCCAAAATTCAGGGCTGCCACTATCTAGGGGCAAATCTATCAATAAATTAATATAGTAATACTTTTATGTAAAATGATGGTGTAATACTTTCTTTCATAATTATTTAATTCACTTGTATGATTAGAGTTGCTATGTCCTGCTTGCATTTCTAATTATTGGGAACATTGGCTACCAACAACATTTGTAGTTCTGTAGATGAGAACTTACTGAGTCTGGTGTAAGTCCCAAATCTCAACTCGTCCTGAACTGACACACCCGAACATTGTGGAGCTAAATGGTGACCAGCAAACGTCACCTATGGATTTCTGTGATATGGAAAAAAATGGACACATAAGCACTATAGGAATGGCACAGTCAAGAAAATGTTACACATAGATATGAATTGCTCTAAGGAGTGTAGGAACCAGTTAAGTATAATACAACTTACCCTTTATCTGAATATACTTTTGCCTAAGCTATTAATAACCCTCACATATGATCAAACTCACGATTACATGTATATGCACTGTGTCAACTGTGTAGTTTGAAGAGTTTAAATATTTTATATATATATATTTTGGGGGGGGGGGGGGGGGGGGGGGGGGAGGGCAAAACAATTCAGGCTGGCACAAAAAATATATGTCTTCTTTTGCTTAGAAACATCATCAAACTAACCTTAGCTATGATTAATATGATTATGATGTTGAGGAGTGACATGATTACACAGGAATGAGAAACTTTACTTTCATTGTACCTCAGCACATGCAAGCTACTATAAGAAACCCCCCCCCCCCTTATTTTTAGAGTCCAACAAAACAAAAAATCCACAACAGAAGTTTAGTGAGCATCGGAATTTCTCTGTCTACATTTTTACGTCACCTTTCAGTCTGATATTTTATTACTACTACTACTACTACTACTACTACTACTACTTACATTGGAAGCCGTAAAGCTGTGTATGGGTGTGTTCCTGTTTTGATGCCACATTTTCACACTCCAGTCTGCACTGCATGTTAGGAAGTAGTCATCCGTATGTGGAGACCAAGTCACACTGTATACTGGACCCTGACATATAAAGTAACGTGGAAATATGACACATAAATTAACTGCCCACAAATAATTTTTATATTAATTATGCAAGTCTGCAAAAAAAAAATGAAGTAGAATCTTTCTCTATATGTTTTGATATCTCTTGTATTGTGAATATCTGTGCTTTCTGCAGCCTTTGTAGTTCTGACAGTTTACTGTTTTAGTACTTAAAAAATCTATTCTATTTACTTACATGATGGCCTTCATAGATCTCTAGAAACTGTTCATTGTAGGAACATGAACATTTGTACACATAGCCCTCCTCAGTACATGTCAGGTAGCTGTGAAAAACAGAAACCAGATGTATAGAAATCATGCATAACATTATTAGTTTGACTAGGTATAGACATCCTTGATCATTTATGACTAGTGGATTTTAAACTTTAATAATCAAGGAAGAAATCATTAAAATTAAACAGAGAAGTATTTGAAAGGCCTCATGATAAGTAGTAGTAGTAGTAGTAGTAGTAGTAGTAGTAGTAGTAGTAGTAGTAGTAAGTAGTAGCTGTGTGGTATAGTCGTAATGAATAATAATATTTATAATACTTGATAGTATTGATGATAATAATAATAATAACAACAAAAGTAATAATAACAATAATATTATTATTACTAGCAAGTACCCCGCCACATAGTGGCGCTTGACTTATTGCAAAGTAAGAATGCAGTAGCACAAGTTATCTTACTCAGTTATCATTCTCTACCATTGGTTAAGGTTACATAAGTTTCCCCCTCCTACTCTCTTTTTTCTGAACTATCTGAGCTATTCTTCTACCCACCTCTCTTAACAGCTCTTTTTCTTGAGTCATGGAGCCCCCTTTTACTTTGTCTATCTCTCCTGCTTCTGAATTTCTGTCCTGAGAAACTTTTGTCTTTTATTTCGTACTTTAGCCTTTCTTTTGAAAACTAACCCCGCCTTTACTCGTCGATTCCACCCGCTTTTTAGTTATAATTAATCACTCGCCTTTTTGCCTTCTCTTCCCTTCCTTTTTAAACTTACACCGTCTTACCTTGCCGATTCCATCCACTTTTCAGTTACGATTAATCGCCTTTTACCTTCTCTTCCGTACTTTCACCTTCCTTTTTGAAACCTACACTGCCTTCCATCGTCAATTGCACCCGTTTTTTAGAAGTAACAAGCACGTTCTATTCTACTGATTGTGGTGATACTTTACCTACCATAAATGAACGATGCTTTACCGAACCATACAAAGCTCATGAATTATTCATGAATACACACACTGTCATCGTCGTCGTTACTGACACACAAGCGTATTATTATATAGATTACTATTATCATTATTTAGTCAATATTAGGGAGATTTTAGCTAAATACTTTTGATTCAGTAAATATATCATTTTTTCCACCGTCTATATTGAATTTCTGGCATAAATGGGACAATTTTACAACAGTGGAGTTACTCTGGGCCTAGACTGGTTGACATGACAACTGTTGATTAGAAGAAACTCAGCAACGTGGCTCCCACTGGGGGGCACCCTGGTAATAAAGATCAAGTGAGAAAATGAAAAGGTATTGTAAAACATGATGAATACTTATATGTACAAAATCGAATAGGCTCTACAGAGTCAAAATGTCTTAATTATTATCATTATTGTTATTATGAAGGCTACAAGATTTAATAAATAACAATTATAATATCAATCACTCAGTTATTACTAGACAATTGAGTAGTTAAAAAATATTTCTTACACATTCGGATCTTTAGGAGAAAAGGCTAATCCCATACCAGGAGCTTGCTGAGAGATGTATGTCTGGCTCAAGTCTATTCCGGGCTTTTCTCCCACACTGGTTTGCTTCTTTTTGCCCTGAAGGTTACCTCCTTTCCCACCTCTCATTTTCTGGAGTTGAGATTTCTTGTTATTGTGCTTAAGCAACTTCTTCTCCTTCTTTGTTGTCATTCTCTTGAGATGCATGATCTGGGAGCTCTCCAGGCCCTTTTGAATAGACCATTCTAGAATGTTGCCATCCATGGCAATGGAGATGAGGCATTCATAGGAATTGCTTTCACTCATTGTGCCTTCCTTCATCACCCAATTCACCTTCCACACAGGAGCCAAGTGCTTACAAGCAGATTCTCTGAAATTAATGATCATAAATTCTTTGTTCAAATGAATATTATTGTTCTGAGATTGTAAACAAATTATTTAGAAAATAATGGTGAAGTATAATATTGAAGTGTTTATTGTTTTAAGTTCATCCACTTCAGCTAATCATAAAAACTACAAAATTCTTATACACTCATGATGTCTTTCAAGCCTAGATATGTTGCAACCAATTTTGAGATATGAGCTGACAGGACATTATATCAAACTTTTAGATTGAGGCATTGCTAAATGCCTAACCCCAACAATTCTATACAATATACTCTGCATAGATTTATATACTGCCAGATTCATGCTGCCCAACTTAAATACTAGTTGTTTGTCTGCAGTAAAAAGAGGTAAGTATATTGCAGGAAAACCTGGTCACATTTATCATACACAGTAAGCTTAATACACACTCTATATAGACTGACTAATTTAAATTATATAAACAACATAACTGACAGATAGAGAGACAGATAGACAGCCAGACTGACTGACTGACCTATTGTGATTGACTGACAAACTGATTGACTGACAGACAGACTGATAAACAAACAATTAGAGACAGACAGACAGACAGACAGACAGACTGACTGACTGATAGACAAACAGACAGACAGATAGACAGACAGATCAGAGAGAGTAATAGAGACACAGCTGGACAGACAAATGGTATACATACTGGCTATTCAAGACTGGGTCACGATCAGTACTGCGTATGTCGTATAGTAGAATTGATCCATCTAGAAGGCCAGCCTGTACCACAACACAGTCACAATAATTTTTTTTCAATCCCTACAAAAATGACTTACTGCCAATAAACTTGGGTAGCTTTTGGAAAAATCCAGAGCAGAAATCCCAGCATTTGCATTGAAAATTCGCTCTGGAAACTACATAATGTAAAAAAGAGTGAACAGATTAAAGTCCAATTATATATTTTAAAAGCAAGGTATCACACATATGGGGCAACAAAAAAGGCTAAAAACACATTTGTACCTAGCATACATTTTTTCCCCAATTTTAACCCTTTCACCGTCGGATTTATTTAGACATTTTGAAAAAAATTATATAAAATCAGGACTATAAAATGGTCCATAGCAACCATAGAAAAAAATTGTCTTTATAAAATATACATTACAGAAAAAAATGTTTATGTTGCCTAGCAGCCAATGCGTGGTAATTACCACTTGTAAACCACAACATGAATATAATTATCTTGTAACCACGACAATGAATAACGTTATTTTGAACTCCAGACTGGTTCAAGCCAGTCCATCGATTACAGTTACTTCATGGGACAAAACTAATCAACTAAGGTTTCATATTTATCCTGGGCTCAATTTCATGAATATTATTTAGATAATTCCAGTATAAAAAAATGTATTAGACCTATCTTTCTAATCATTATTCTTCAAACAGGTTATTATTTCTATAATAGACCAGTAATCAGTAATGTTGATGTGAATTTGAGATGATATGTGTTTATAAAATATAGAGCATGAATAACCATGAAGTACAAAAAAGGAATAACTGAAAATTGTGTGCATGAGTCATTACAAAATATATATTTCAAAAATATGGGCAGTTAGTTTCATGAAGTGAAGTCTACAAGGGTGTGATACTTTTGAAACAGCTTCTTTCAGACGATACACATAAATGCACTTTGCAGTACTCACATTGAACACGAGACTCATGGTGATTTCCAACAGCAGTAAGCTTATTTTTTCTTATGATAACTGACAGCACAATTCCCCTTTCTATCTGCATGCTTAGGCCAGTGACCTAAATTTACATTCAGTCTATAAGCTGAAGATGCTCAACAGATCGTGGACGACCAGCACTACGACATCTTGTACAGAAGCTACCAATGAGCTGTTTTGCTAGCTCAGTAGTACTGCTACTACTCCTGCCTGAATTGATTGTTCTTCCACGCCCCTTTCTACTACTAAGCCTTGTACTAACACATCTCCTTCCCCTTATTCCTCTTCCTCCCCTGCTAGGCCTTGCTTTTACTGTTACTCGCCTACCTCTCCCTTTCCCTCCTCGTACATGCCACCTACTTCCACTAACACACTGTTGAGAAATGTCTGATTCTGCTCCAGATCCTTGAGAAGTGACATCCATAGTAGATGAAGGACTGAAGTCTTCCATGGATGATGGAAGATGGAAACTCCCTTGACTTGCTTGAGCATCCATGTCAATTGACTCCGTCTGTAAAGTTACAATAGATTCCTGTTCAATGTATTTTTGTGCATTCTCTCTTTCTCTCTCCCTATATATATATTTTATTGATTATTATATTGACTTGCAACCAGCTATTTTGCATGTTACTTACTATAACACCTAAAAAGTATTGTTTGACTATATTTTATATAGCTCCTAAATCTATTTTACTTACTCTACATTTACCTGAAACATCCAAGTTGGCTCCAGTAGTGCTACTAGGCTGAACTTCCACTCCACTACTCAGAGTTGCTAGCTCAACTGTGTCCAAATGCTGCTGCCCAGCACAAGCAAATATTCCTTCACCCTCCTCGTCGCTAGTTTCATTCTCAGAAAGACCGAAATCGTCGTCGAATAAGCGCTGAATAACTTCGTCGGCATCCCTTCTATCTCCTGCGGTCAACGCGTGCGGTCAATTTCAAAATTCAAATTTACTTTTCCCGTTTTCTCCTAGTTACCGACAACACATAATTCGCCTATTTAGAGCGTTGTTAAAGCTTTTCATTCTGCGCAATTTGAGACCAAATTTAGGATCGGATCGCGAGCGGTTGAATTTTTATTGGTAAAAGCGCCATATGGCGCTATTGCCGGTGAAAGGGTTAATTTCACATAAGAATGATTACATGTGTGCTATTATGAGGAAAACAAATTTTCTTACCTCAGGGTTCTTGATGGACCAACAGCAGATGAGACCCTCACTGTCATCTCTAGCATTGAAAGTACCATATCCTACTGCAAGAATATCCTACACAGGCAAAAGTGTACATTTAGTGTTATACATTGAAGAATATTGCCAGGAATTCCCAGACAACAATACACACAGCTACAAACAAGTCATATTTCCAGAATTCTCACTATCTATGCTTTGTGTTCCAATCAGAAGATTATACCTTCTTCTTACAATACAAATCAAGGTGGGGAACTTTTGTTAATGGGATCATTTATGAGTTAAATTCTAATCTCACATTTCCTAATTTGAACATTAGATTATCCGTTTTTGACTTATAATTGTTCCATAATGCAGGCTCCAAATAGCTAGAGTCTTAACATGGAATATCAGCAATAGAAGGAATCAACGTATAGGCTGGTATGGGATTTATCAACCGAGGCCCAAAGGCCCAAGGATAGTGTAAATCCCATACCAACCAAACTCGAGGGGTGCAACCGACTTGTACTGTATGGGTCTGCTATAGGAAACACATAGAAACTAATTTGATTGGACAGTTTACTTATTCACCTCGTAGGAGGTCAGTATGAGATATATTCACCACGAATTGAGCAATCTGATTGGATAGTTTGAATATACCATGGTACATGTTAGGCTAATGGAATGGTTAAATTCCTTAAATTCTCTATGTTATGACCATATTTACTCACTTCATTGGATTTATTCCATGTCATGCATATTTACTCACTTCATTGGATTTATTCCATGTCATGCAAGTGACTTTGAATTTGCGTGTCTTTGAGCAGCCATAACTCCAGAGTTTCTCAAGATGAGGCATAGCAATGGTGATTCGATCCACATTTGGTGGTGGAGGTTGGTCAGGGTCTGCAAAGATCATACTTGTATACTCATTTATACACCAATATTAATCCAGCAATGTCTGTGTCATTATTTTCTAGTTAATTTAACTAAAGAACACAAGGCTGTATTAATTAAAATGATAGACATCAGACTCTCACTCAATTTAATGCAATAAGGTCATCAATTTATTATTGATGTACTCATTGAAGGTACCCTCCTTATGAGGAAGAATTTGGAATGGAAAAGGGTTGCATTAAGTATTTGGTATCACTAAACATGTGATTTGATAAGGAGTTTTTTTTTATAATTATAGTCTGTGATAACATACCTCTAATTGGTATCATGCTCCGGTAAAGGGTCTGCTTTCCGTGGTATATATTTTGCAGTATAGCACGTTCCATAAGACGTAGTGAGTCCATGAGATTAGGGTGCTATAGCAAAAGGCAATATTGAAGACTGAATTTACAATTACATAAATACAGTCACATTTTACTCTTGAGTAGGGTATGGTTAAGCAAATTCTGTCCTTACATTCTTTGCTTTGAACCTTCATTAATACATACCTATCTCAAGACTTACGGACATGATTGGGTGTTTGTTTGGGTGGGTGGGGTCAAATGTCGGGACAGCTACAGTAACTGAATTGTCTTCTGTGGCTGACTCTGAGTCCAACAAGCTCAAATCCATTGTAGTGCTACCTAAACAATAACAACAACAAAACAACAGTAACAACTATAATAATAGTCAGAAATTATTTCTCCTATTTTCCACTATACAAGTCATTTCTATATAGACAAGCTGGACACACAGTGTTAATCATGCACACTTGTAAACACAATGTAGAAGAAAATGTATAATGCACAAATAATTATATTACCAGGCATAGAAGATTGTGCTGAGACCTGAGCACTAACAGCAACACTAAGATGATCACGAGGAGGGGCGGGGGTAGCGACACTAAGATGATCACGAGGAGGGGCGGGGGTAGCCTGTCGTGAATACTGGGTTTTTACTGGACTGAGTCTCTCTAGTATATTATCATCATCTTTCTCTTCCTTTATCATTTCTGCAATAATCAGAATAACCTCATGCTATTATTGCTGCTATATTTAAACATACAGACAAACTGAAGAGCTGAAAGTATATCTTACTTTCTGTCTCTATTTCCTTGTAGGTGTCATAGATGTCTGCAGTAGATGCATGAACAGCCATGTCCTGCAAGAAAATAAGAATAATTGATGAAAATAATTGAGTGAGAATAATAGTAAAACAGAATCGGGATGGGGTTGGGGTTGGGGGGTAGGGAGGACAAAAGGGCACTGAACAGGATTTTTTTGTGGAGGAACAAACCTTTTTAACACTGAATTTATTTGATAGTAAATGAATTCAGCATATTGACACGCTGTACCATGAGGTTTAGCTAAAACTTATGATTTCAAAGGGTACCCATAGCATATAGTCCAAAGGGATAAATTTGTTTCACCTCCATTTTTCAAGCCTGAAATACCACTAACCAAGCATTTTAGCTGTTAGCATGTATTTGTAACCAGAGTTAAAGGCAAATTATTATAACACTGAGGTGAGTTGTAAGTATGTAGTATAGTTATCTTTTTTTAATTTTTTTTTTTTTACAATGCTGCTTTTCTAATTTTACAGGAAATTCCAGATTACTACCTTCATGTGAATCCATATGTGTGTGTTTCATAAACTTGCCTTGGTGTCCACTGGCTCTGTCTGCAGCTCCTTGGTTTTATGGGCATCATTAAAAGTCTGCATTCCACGACTTGTGAAGTTTTCACTGCCTGCCACTTCCAGCAACTAGATAAAGCATAGATGGCATTTCAATCTTTTAAAGTGAAGATATGTATTATCCAGGAATCTATCCGCCTCTATTTAGGCTCCACCTACCATTTACTGACTTCACCTTACCGACTCTGCCTACATTGTACTGAGAGTCTACCTACATTTTAGTGACTCCACCAACTGACTCCAAAGTTGCTGATGACCCACTCATAGGTTCATTACTTCTCCATCTTTATCTGACTAAATCAAAATGTTCTCAACACATCTAGTCCATACAGACTCCATTCACCAGCTCCAAACAATTTAAAACCATTTAACTTAAAACTAAGTGGATGCTTCATAATACAAAGCCCTGCCCACAACAGGAGGTGAATTTTAAGGAAGCTAATTAGCTGTAAAGAATGGTGTCATAGCATCAATTCAGTTTTGAGTAAAAATGGTTTTGGGCCATGTCTATACATGACATGAGAGTACTTTTCATGGTATTTTCTGGAAAAAAATTTCAACAAAGTTACCTTTTAATGAGGAGATTACGTATAAAAAGGCATAGCCAGGAACATATTTTGCAACAAGTGGAAATTAGCGGCTGCCAGTTTTTGTCACCAATTTCCCAGAGACATTTAAGAATTAACAGAAGGGAAAACAAAGACAACAAGACAAAAAAAAAAAGGTGGGCTATAAAAAAGAGAAAAAGAAGAGTACTGTTTGCCATAGACACAGCTAAATTCAACTGCACTGAGATACACAGCGTACCATCCGAGTACTGCTAGATACTATCCACCTTCAATCAAGAAGTAATTTAGCACACATATAGCTACACAACATTTGAAGGGGGATATATAGCTGTTTGTATGTCGGGGCTTGTTTTAAACATGGTGTGGATCCCATTGAAAGAATAGTGAGCTATTCTGGAGGGTTCTCTTTGTATGGCTACTTTCTTGAATTTGAATAGTAGGAGCTAGAGGTCAGAGGGCAAGCCGGGGATTTTCTTTTATATACCTGGACTTCCGGAAAGAGTTCAGATTGTGGTAAGCGAGGCGACAGATTTTGTGTATGGAGAATAGCACTGAATTAACTCACCTTCTTGTAATGCTCGTTGGATTCTATGACTTCAGCTGCCTCCTGTGAGTTAGGATCTACCCAAGTGGACTCAATACCAAACAGCCAAATAGTTTCTGTCTCTTGCAGATCTATCACAATCTAAACCATTTATATGTATTTTATGAGGTAACATTAATATACTCATGAATATTAGAGCTCCTGTTTTATAAAAAAAACACCCTATAAAGCTAACCTTTGTATAACAAGGCATATTAATTCGTTAATTTAATAATGCTAAACCTAGTATTATGCGTTGATGGTAGTTGATTAACTGTCTATCAAATGCTTTAATTTGCTTACAACAACCTGTACAGTTCTGGCTTTTATAGGTCAAGCCATCTCTCACATTCAGTTAGCAACAAAAGACATAACCATAATTATTTCTCATGTTCTCAAATAATAGGACCTAAATAAATAGGCATATTACAAGGTTATGGTGTAGCTTCTGCACATGCATCAGGTATTTCAGTATGTGGTGTTCACAGACACATGGAGTGAGTAATAAAATCTTCTCATGCATACATATGTGACAGGCTATAGGAAAACAGACCACTTCACTCAAAAATTGAAAAATGAGTTATTATTTTTGAAAAGTACAAAACATTTCCATTTAAATGACCCTTAAATCATATTCTAAATCGCTTCCTAGGGCGAGTTATGAACGCCAGAAGAGGATAGCCCAAGTAAGCGTTATTGGAGAAAACGGCACTTTATAAATTTTTGAGGTAAGTTTCCGTATTCTAAAGTTATCTCCGCATCACTTAGTAGTTTAGCGTGAACTGCCACGTGGTGCCCAAGGGCTTGGTATCTTAGCTGCTTCGTTAATTGCCAAGTAACTGGGAATTACCCTCACAGGTAAGGGAAATACCCGCGCGTACGCGTCAACTTTCCCGGTTACAATTGAAAAGTTACGCCGTAAACTGAGAGATACTAAAAAGGTTTGTGAACTTCAGCGGTGCGCAGGCTTTGAAGATAACTGTATTGGGAGCTGAAACTTGGTACAAGCGTAAGTTAAGATCTATAAATACTGATACTAAAAAAAAAAGAAAAACACAAAACTTGACTTGAACCGCTTTATGGGTCTGTATCTTGAAATGATTTTGTGCGTGAAGTGGTCTGTTTTCCTACAGCCTGTCACATATGTGAAGTGAGTTAGAATAAGCAGAAATGATAGACTTACTTCTTTGTCTGGATCCTCACTTGAGTGCACAGAAACAGAAGTTGTCGCCAATGCTGGAGGTATAATGTTACCATTAGTAAAGAATGAAACATAATAAATAAAATATTCAGTTTACTCTCTGTCTCTCCCACTCTATTAAACCCTTCTTTTGTTGAACATTTCAAACAAGTGACTATGCACAGATAAAAATTTGAGATAATTTTAAAATATTTTTTTAGAAACCAATATATCTCTACCAATATTATGAATTCAAACATTTTCTTACGAAGTCGAGTGCCAATAACTGGTTCATTCAAGTTCATAAGGTTCGTAGTGATGGTTGGAGACCCCATACCAGATATACTGAGACTGTTTTCTCTGGTGTCCATTGCACTGCTCATCATCGTCGAAGTAGGTCTATACACATAACAAATAAAAGCCAATAATATGAATGTGCAATGCTAAAATTTCTACAACTGTGGCGATGGTGATGCTAATCTTAGGTAAAGCTACATGATTTTGCTCTAAATAATTTAATGGAGTGCTAAATAGTATCAACTATTTTCTTTGCTAACACATACTGTGAAAATCCTTGCATAAAACTGGTTCCTGCAGGTCCTGAGCCATACACTGAAGCTTGTAATATAGAGTCCTAAGTGCACAAAGAAAAAATATAACAGCACATTTATGAAATTTTTACTAACTTAAACTTGATCAATTCTTGTACATTACTAACTTGGACCATCCCATAACCAGGGGTTCATTTAGGAACCAATTTAAGAGGGGGCGAGATTGAGCTTGTGCTACCTCAAAGGGGTCATAACTTTTCATACGAGAAAGGAGATTGGCTCCACTTACCAAGACAACAATTAGAGCAGCAATAAACTTATGATTTAAGGGGCGAGTGCCCCCTTGGCTACATAAATGTACCCCTGATAACTAGTATCATGTATTAGTATGAGTAATTGCATGGGTAACCATGCTATTCAGGATTTTTAAGTTCTAGTAAGTTGATTGAAATAGCGCAAGGCCAAGGTGAGAGCTATTTCCATTGCTTTATTAATGCTATAGCACAGGCCACCCATGCCATTACTCGACAATAGTAAACTAACTCTCTATTTTTTGCACTGTAGCTAAACAGTATCATTCATTCATCGCTGAATTTCAGGATTAGCTTGCAAATAATGATATGTGTGCTGGTACAAAACATTGTTGGTTTCCATGGTGAAGAACTAATCTTAATGTTCTACGGAACTAGAAAATACAACTTTAAAACATTAGCTACCTGTTTTAGACCTAAAAATTAATTTATACAGTATGTTCCAAGGTTGTATGCCATATCTTGTGTAATATAAAACAAAGAGCTATACCCTAACTATCTGAAGCACTTACTGATCTCTCTCTTCTTGTGTGAGCACCTCTAGAATACAAACAGAGAAACAAACTTTGACATGAGGACCAAAGTTCATTTAGTCACTAATACTTAGGAGTACGTTTCAAAATCAATATCCTATATAAGTACATGTATGCCACTTCCATTTTGATTGCAAATAGCCTATTTCAAAGACCAGAGAGTTTCCAACAATACTTACTTCCCTCCAGCTCGTTTATTTGAAGGCAACAGAGTCTTAGGGGTAAGGTCTTCCCCATCAGGACCTATGATCTAATCATTTAAATTTGAAAATAAGAGCATATAAATTAATAAATGTGGCTATAGAAAATGAATGAAGAGTAAAGAATGGAGGTTGATATAGGGAAACAATGGAAGGCAATGAAAGGTAGGAGATGCAAGGTGAGTGTAAGAAATGGAGTGAGAAATGAAGAGAAAGAATGGAGAAAAACAGGAAAGGAAGAAGAAGGGCAGAGAGTGGGTACAGATTACAAGAAATTGCAAACTAATCACCTAATGACCTAATACAAGTGCATCAGACACATGTACCTGTGGGTGCTTAAGTTTGTGGGTACTCTCAGAGCTCAAACTCTTCTTGCTTGTAGATGCCAAACTGTTCTTGGAGGCATTGGCTAATGAGCGGGAACTGTACCCCATAGCTGAGTGCATCTGGCTCCTGTAGCCACCAATACTCATCCTGCTGCTGGCCCCACTCCTGCCTCCATTCTTGACACTATAAGACATGCAAGTAGTTTTATAATACACACTATACATGTAGACTACACACAATGTGCTGTAGCTATAAATACTAAACAATAGTTACATCCCATGATGTGTTACACAGAAATTAAAATGTATTGCTCGGTCATTAACTTACTGTAAGATAGGCTTTGATGGTTTCCTCTTGTCCATGCTTATAAAGAGTTTTCCCACTGATTCTAAAGCAAAAGTTACATGTGAAACTGGCAGTCATTGAGAAAATGAGACATACTGAGCAATGGACACAAGAATACATATTTTTATATTACGTATATATGGTAAAGGCATTCAATGCCATAGTAACCATCCCCGCAACTGTTTGAATTGAAAACAACAACAACAGCAAAACAACAACAACAGCAAAACAACAACAACAAAATTAAAAAAAAAATTTGTGATATTCTTAGTAGTAGTTGTAACGCACAATACTTTCACACAACTGAACATACCTACGCAAGACTTCCTTCGTGGTTAGTCTAGTGGACAATGAATTTTCAAGTACATACTGTTGGGTAGGGCTTATAACTCTGACAATTAGCGTATTAACTTACCACCACCACTAACTCGAATAGAAATCGAACTCAGGTAAGTTTTTGAGTTTTAACTGCACCCCGCAAAAGAATTCAAAGTGGCAAACAAGTCAATTTCTAGGGTGATACGGGTAATGAACAAATATCCCCGATTCTCAATTTGACACCACTGTATAGTGTCTTGCTTGCTTTGCTCACTCGCCAATTATATATACTTCAGTCATTCTTGGCTAAAATAATTAGCAAATTTTCTCATTCTAAACAGCCAATATTATATGTTAATTAAAACTTAACCCAACATAATATTGGTTGTTAGAATGAGAAAAATTGCTATTATTATTGCAATACTTATATAATATATAATTAATAGCTGAAGTTGTACTCACTATATCACCAGAGATGTTCACCATTACGGAAAACATTTTTGGCAGCCAATTTATTTTACATTATCTTTATTTTTTTTCTGGTTGAGAAATGTTAATTAATTGCTATTTCTATTTTAGTACAATACATACCAATATATATATACATATAACTTCTACAAAAAAGTAATATTGTTTAAATTTATCTTCAATGTGTTCTACAGAAGAAAGGAAACCATAACATCAACTATACACATCACAAGAATAAAATAAGTGTTACTTTTCATCTTTGATCTTATACTTACTGAGTATCTTTTAACTTCATACTTTTGACTTTAAAAAATCAAAACAAAAGCATTATTTATTACGGTATATAAAATTGTAGAATCTACCCTTATTCTCAAGATGCTTTTGAAGCTTCACAAGGCCATCTTCCAGAGTTTCTCTCAACTCCAATTTACGGTCTAACTCCTCTATAAACATCTTCCTTCTTCTTAATTCTTCTTGATACTCTTCTTTCCATTCCTTACATTCTTCTACATATACCTCATACTCTCTTGCTTTCCTGCTTCCTAAATTTTCCAATCCAGGTCTAGATTGGAAGGGAAGTGACATTGCCAAGAAAAGGTACTAGGTTGAACTTCAAATTTTATTAAGAGTCTTTATCACTATGACAAAGAGTTTCAGATATGACTGAGAGTCTCAATACTCTGATAGAGTCTCATATAAAGAGTCTCAGAAAGCCATAGTTAGCATTCATATCAAGAAAGTTTAAGGGTACCGATACTTGGTAAAGGTCGCTTAACCAGTAGACCTACCTTATTTATTGCAGGCAAAGAACACCTACCTGAAAAGCTATTCAACCAAGAAAGCTAGGCGCCCAAGACCCAAGATTTATCGCCTCAATTACAGACTTTATCAATAATATCTTTCCTGATATTCTGAAGTTCTTGTTCAAGTTAAGTCAGTTATACTCAAACTGAAAAAAAAATTTTATTTTGCAAAAAAAAAATTATTATTCATTAATTAACGTCCAAATTTGAAGCAGGCCACTATTGTCATGACCACATTTCCTCTTCAACAGTGCAAGTAAGCCAATAGAACATTATCATCACCATAGCCATTTACTTCTTCGGTTAATACAGCTAATCAGGTGTTTATCTACAACTATATAGTCTCACAAGCCAGACCCTTTACCTAACCGCTACACCGGAAAAGAGTGTCTGGACAACTGCCTATACTCGATCCGTTCCAGTGGAATGTAATCATGACATCATATAACACAATAAACTATTATGTATCATCGTAATTCGTAGTGTGTCTAAATTCAAAGTTTGTTAACTCAGTGCTTATAAAGCGACCAACGGTTTGGAGGAAGCCAACTAAGTGTAGAATGGCCATCCATCTAGATGCAATCATTGTTAGAGCTTCTGATGCACTTGGATATTAAGTGAATTCACAGCGCAAAAATTGGACCACGGCCTTCTTATTCATAAACCACATCCACCCTCATAAGTTATCCCTCATAAGTTATACACGTATAGTATGTTCCTCCAGAATCTGGAGAATGAAACAAAGGCAGATGTTCAGACCCTCTTTCCCCGTGTAGCGGTTAGGTACTTGCGAGCTACTAATCTACAACAAGCTAATTTGAAAAAGTTAGAATCTATGATATTAGTATTGAACTACAATAATTTTGACTATGGATTTTATGACGTCCAAAGTTTAAGAGTTCTGATTCTGAATCAATGCAATGGGTGTATTCCACATTGTTTTTTTTAAGATCCAAAAATGTATTGCATTGCAAATACAAACTACACCACCTAGCTAACATTTTAAGTAGACTGAGTCAAGTTAGTATGGAAGCATGAAACCTCTTTATTGATTGGGTAAAAGTGTTTTGGTATGTATACCAGCGATACCCGCACTACTTTACATATTATTTAGCTCAATAGCTAGCTATATACTCCAGCCACTGCTACATCATATCGTGGAAGTGTGTGCAAAGAGAGAGAAGTAACAACCTCCTAAATTATACTTAACTCACCGCCTCTAATTCCGGCCTCCCAGGTCGCTTTCCGCAAACTGTAAGTCACTTGGCAACCGCGTTATCTCCGCCCCCTAAAACTGTACGAGCTTAAACGCTCGCGCGTAGAATTTACTTAATTAATAATAATTAGCAAGTATTTACCCACACGCGCCGCCTTCTACTTTACTTCGAACTAATTACTTTGGCTACCAGTTTTTTTAGGTCGCTGGGAGGAGTATCCTTTATGTTTGATTGTAGCAGTGAAGGCAGAATACTGGCTTAAGGTAAGTGATACAATACAACCCATTCTGAACACTCTAAGTCCGCACAGTTATTGGTCTTGCAGCTGTAATGTCATGTAATTAATGACTCAAGTAATTTTAGAGCAGGGTTCAGTAGGTTCTAGATACAGAGGCTGAAGGCAAATACAAGATCAGTGTAAGTGTTACCACTCTGACTTGAACTGCACCAATAGCTTGCTAGCTAGCTAATTGACTACTGGTACTACATAATTTACATCATCATTGTGTTTGAACCAGCAAGTTATCGTTGCAGTTAACTACACTTTTTGTATTTAACTACTTCTTGCAGTGTATCACTGATTCACTTCAGTTAAGATACATGATGTTTCATGCATCTATGACATCAGTAGTGGTTATCATCTGGCCAGTGGACTTAATACTATTTGGTGTTACACAATTAAATAATTAGTATATTGCAGAATGGAGCATTTAACTATATTTCCATGCCAGTACCACTTTAGCTTGGTAGAAATAATCAGTTAGTAGTATTTTTTTTATCACAACTTGACTCCTTTAGCAGAGTTAAATTTCAATTAGCAGATTGACACTGTAAGATCCAGCTATGGCATCCTTTGAGCTGTTAGGTGTCAACTGCACAGAAGAACTGTAGCCATGTTTCTTATTGAATAACGACAACCACTCAGCAGCATTTTGTGTAATGTTCGCAGACATAAGTAGTAAATCCCCCATACTTATGGACACAAAGTATGTTAGTATATTGTACCAAATGTCGAAGAAGCAACTTTGTATTATGTAGTAATAATGTATGCATATAGACAGTATGAGGAGGATATGGAGAGAGAGAGAGAGATTATAGTTTTTAAGAGTTTCGTGGTGAATTGGGTGGCAATTGCACAAACGTGTGGAGTTTCTCACTAATTGGTTAAAATTCTGTAGTACACATAAACATGGGAGCAATAAACTTATCAGATGTGCCGTCAATGAATTTATCTATGTGGCGAAGAGTGTTGATCAGTTGGTCTACTGAAACATTGGAGATGAGGAATATAATTTGTTGTTTGTTTGTTTTCTATTTTAGTCTATTCTCAAAACACGCACAGTTAACTACTCTATATTAATCAACCCCTGGCTACGAGCTCAGGGTGTGGAGTTAGAGGGGAGGGGGTATGTGAACGTGGTTTAAACATGTGGCCATACACACACACAGTAGTAGTAGTAGTATTAATTGTTAATGCTCCTGCCACTGGCGTAGGTTGCCTTGTAAGGGCATAATGATCAAGATGGTTACTCCACAGTTTGGGCTTTTTATTCGTGGGGCCCAATCAGAAGAAATTCTATTGCATTGTATATACCCAATTTTCTGTTGTTCATTCATGATATTATAAGCATGAGTATGTTGACTTGTAAACGTTTCTACAAAATTTATAGATGACAATCATACTATAATTATACTGCAATTTTTTATTTATTTGTAGAGAATGGGCGTTGACATGGCAACTCTAGTGGTGTTACTGACAGGTATGTTGGGTATACCACTATAGTGCTGGCCAGGCACCAGTGTTTGCTTTACCAGCAAATTAACTGGCGACAAGAGTATTGTGTGTTGGTTACCTGTGGCTGTATAGTTATTGCTTCAGAATTCTGATAGTGGGATGATAGTTCTTAGAATGTTGGGAAAGAGACTTTGGATAGTAAGATATGGACCAGAATCGTTGGGAGAAGGAAGTAGAGAATCAAAACACACTCACTTGATGTTAGGGTAGATTAAATATGAGCCATCAGAAATTACTATGTGTTACAGGTGTTATTAAATAACTAGTTTTCTTGTTGTTGTTTTTTGTTTTGTTTTTTGTTTTTGTTTTTCACTAGATTTTCACCTGGTTATTAGAACACTCAGCATTTAACTTAATTAATGTCCTCTGTTAGTGTCCCTGTATGGTATTAATTTATTCTTGCAGCATTTCTTAGTTTGGCTTCTGTCAAAGGTTGTGAGAATTGCTCCTGTTCTGATGATCTGCCAAGCTCCATTGACTGGGAAGGCCGCGTCAATGCACCCGTGGGCGACCACTCGACAACCACCTTGTTACTCGGCAATGAAACATTGAATTGCAAAGGAAGTGTGAATGCTTGGCGCCTCTGTTTATATCGTGAAGCGGGAGTCGAAGAGACCAGCGAAATTAGAAACGTTTCTTTCGGAGTCTGGCGGCAGACAAGTGGCAATGGTACTATATACGAACTGCTACATGGCAAGTTGGAAGTAATAGAACCATCATTGGATTTCTCAACGGCTGATCTTTTCTGCTTGAGGCATCGGGCTAGAGAGCCCATGAACATCATGCCCATGGACCGAGTGGGAGTGGTTTATAGTGGGAGGAGTCTGTTTAGTGTTTTGGCCGCTGGTAATGATGAAAACGAACCTTGCTCAGCAGTGATGGGAGGCATCAATAATTGCATCCTCACTAATTATAGCTTCTACTTGACAATATATCAAGGTGAGTGGTTTGGAGCTTTTTGGTACGGTCAGGCGAGAAAAACATTACTTTAAAACATAACTAGATGAAAGTTTAGTCTCGCGCGGCCGACCCCTTTCCCTTTTTATTATCCGCTTGTGCGGGGGAGGGAAAGAGGGTCTGGTGGAAGCTTGTACATTGTTTTGTGTCATTCCCCTGGATTCATGGGGAACCATACTTTCCGTGTATTGCTTATGTAGAGGTGTGGCTTTCCGTGATGTAGAATTAAATACGCGTATAAAAACTGCGTTATCATCACTTCGAGTGCTTTTTTTGGTGGAGATGGATTATAAAGCTTTAGTGTGTGCGGTTACACTGGAACATGGATACATACTTCATAGCAAACAGAAAGAAGCAATTCTTGCATTTTTACAGAATCAAGATGTCTTTATTTCTTTACCTACTGGCTATAGCAAGTCACTGTGCTACTCACTGCTTCCTCCCATATATGATAAGTTGAAGAATGTGGAAAAAAAGAAGAAGCATAGTAACAGATTTTTCACAGCAAAAGCAGTACCTCAAAGCCATCTTGAAACCTAGGAATCCCTGTAATACTTTTGTGCGAGTGTGATATTTGATGACCGCAACGCCCAGTTACATTATAATTGCATTCCTTTGGCACGAAACAATATACAAGCTTCTACCAGACCCTTTTTCCCTCCCCCACGCAAGCAGATAATGAAAGGGAAGGGGTCGGCTGTGCGAGACTAATGAAAGTTAAGGGGGAATTTAGTCATGCATGATATAAGAATATAGATAGTGACTTTAATAATAAGGGCCATGAGTTGTTTAAAGCTACTAAAGATTTCAAGTCTGTTCCCATGTACACATTACCGCAAATAAATTCATTTCAAACTCATGACCCAGTAGTTTATCAACGCAGTAGTGCAGATAAAAGAAAGTGGTACCAAAACCTGGGCACTGTGTTCATAAACAAGAAGTATATCTGTTTAAAGTTAACGGGAGTGAGTTTTAATATTAAGTTGGGTGAACTTCTCGTGGGTAATTGTACCAGTGAGAATGGGTTGAGTGAGAGGTTGGTTGTGAGTGAGGATGTGGGATGGGGAAGGGGAGGGGCTGGCTCCCTGCCCCCCCCCCCCCCTACCCCACCCCCGTGGATCCTTTCTTGAACTAACCTATGTAATAGACCTATGTCTTACCAATGATGTTATTAGCATGCATAGATAAACCACTACTAATGTGTGTGTGTGTGTGTGTGTGTGTGTGTGTGTTTGTGTTGTTCATAATAATATCATTTACTAGTGATGTGCTCTAATAGCACAAAATAGCGAAGCGAGTGATGCATGTTCCCTG
>WLWD01003345.1_pt1 | contig 59847 bp, 44 predicted proteins | sample 6712731 | NCBI WGS metagenome assembly WLWD01 (sample SAMN12718690, study PRJNA576275) | sponge metagenome | isolation source: marine sponge | host: Mycale hentscheli | place: New Zealand: South Island, Marlborough, Capsize Point | collected 2014-11-01 | reverse complement strand
TAGACGTAAGTGTTGATATGCAAGTGATAGTTTCATATTTTCATTAATTCTGCCTGTGAAAGAGAAAGAATATATTTGACGATTCATGTATTTTACAAGGATATTTTTACATTTCAAATCAGTTACAGTGATTAATTTGACTCTAGAATAAATATTATGTTGTTGTTGTTGTTCTTGTTAATATCATCACCACCACCACCATCATCGTTAGCATCATCATCATAAATAATACCTCAAAAACTATGTTTTAATTTTTCTTTAAGTCACTCCATTAGGAATTTACCCTGTCGTTCATGTACATATTTGCACCAGAAGTGTTTGAGTTGAAATTATGGGATAAACAACTTGACTGAACTAAGTCCCTGGTTTTTAGACCTTTAGGTAGGCTGTTGTTCGGGTTTTTGGTGGCTGTATTCCTGGTATTAACTTGGGTGGGGGATCAACCCGTGGAGGCACCTTTTACGTGGATGGGTTGGGGCCACTATATTCTACTTTATGTATTTTCTGGTTTTCACCCCCTTAGTGGGTATATTGGAAAACCTTATGATGAGGGCTTGTTTATAGACCAGTTAACCCTATGGGGCATATATGGCTGTGCAGGGTGGGTGGTGTGTGTATGTGTGTGTTTATATTACCGGTTCTGGGTGTGGAGGGTGGCGTTATGGTTATTTCTGCCACCCATGCGGTACATGGCGTGTTATGGTTGGTGGCTACTTTTTTGTGTGGGGTGGCACTTTTTGTTTCTCAGGGATAGATTACATTGCGTTTATTCTTTTGATTATATACGTGGGGGCCATAGCAATTTTATTTTTATTTGTAACTATGATGCTTAATTTAGTGGTGCGCACCACGTTTGATATGTCTAACGGTTTATTAGCAGGCTTTGTTATAGGGGGTGTTTTATATGGCACCTTACTTACTGTATTTAAGTTCAGCGAATGTGGTGTACAGTGGAGCATGTGATTTTACCATCCACCACAATGTTAAAGTTTTGGCCTCAGTGTTGTAACTGACTATGCGTATGGTTTCTAAAGTAAATAGAAGTTGTTGTTGTTGTTTTTAAGTCTGCTGGGCTATTTTGTCAATTATCGTTGCACTATCAATAACACGGGGGAGAGGAGGAAGTGTATGTGCTTTGAAAGTGCTCATGTTAGCTTAGATTGTCCAAAATTATTGGGGTTAGCCTCCTAAGCCTTGCCTTTTCTACACCACTGATCAGACATTACACCAATCATCATTCAGACTGTGTTGAGATGTGACATACTAACCTCATAAAGCTACATACTAACCTCATAAAGCTACATACTAACCTCATAAAGCTACATACTAACCTCATAAAGCTACATACTAACCTCATAAAGCTACATACTAACCTCATAAAGCTACATACTAACCTCATAAAGATACATACTAACCTCATAAAGCCACATACTAACCTCATAAAGCTACATACTAACCTCATAAAGCTACATACTAACCTCAAAGCTACATACTAACCTCATAAAGCTACATACTAACCTCATAAAGCTACATACTAACCTCATAAAGCTATAGATGAACTTCATATTTGTACAAAGTAATTCAAACACTTTTTTTTTTTATGTGCAGAGAATATTTAATCCGTATTCTTCCTATCTCCAGTGCTTTGACAAGCCTTCAATAATGGTGAGTTGGTTGAGTTGTAAGAAAATGTTGTGCCACATTCCAAAAAATATGGCCGTGATTGCTATACTACATTCTGACTCACACCTACACCCACGTGCTATGCATTCTGACTCACACCTACACCCACGTGCTATACATTCTGACTCACACCTACACCCACATGTTATCTTTGTAGCTGTTTTTTTTTTTTCAGTTTGTCTAAAGTAAGTCAGACAATTTCAGACTTATTCTATCCATTTCGTTAATTCTTGTTTTTTGTCTTTTTTTTGTTTTTTTTATTTTATAATCATTTTACTTCAACCGATGTTACATAGAATCAGGTAAGGGATCGTCAGATCATCCAGCTCCAATGCGTGCCAACAGAGAAGTATTTGTGCATAACAATGAAGGGGAAGCTGAGAGACACAGGAAATAACAGAGACTTATCAAGTACGATTAATTTATTCTTATGTATAATGTTTATTCCTGTTTCTTCCTTTTTATCTAGCTCACTTCATGTTCTTTGATCGAGGTATGGGGGTGGGGTCACTTAGAAGCAGAAAAAACGCAAAATATTGGTTGAGAGTTAAGGAGGGCCGAGTACAAGGAAATGTAAGTGAGTGAGGTTGAAATGTATTGGGATGGACTGATTGGTATTTAACCACATAGTAACTGCACATCTCAACAGTTGATTTTATATAGCTAATGAGGTGAGTACAGCCCCTATGCAGGACAGTGGGAGGTTCTGGTGACGCCAATGCACTCATTGCAATAGTGAAAATTTAATTAAACTTTGCAAGAGGGGGGGGGGAGGTTTTTATCATCCCACTCATAATCTATTGCTAAGGAGACAACAACTTAGCAGTGAGAGGTCACTTGTTCGACTTCAGGCATTAGCTTCATTCTTACGTCTTGCTTTAGAGTAGAAAGAAGATATGTAAGATAAAGAGAGAACAATATTACTCTAATGGACTGCAACCGTTCAGTCCAGAATGTTTCTCGAAAGCTAAGAGCTCGTTAAAGTGCAGGATATATTTTAGAGATGCCCACACACAATCTTATCATAAGAAGTACACGTTTTTATAATTATACCAAATGGGGTATTAGTGTCACTAGACCATCCAGCGTTTCCACAGAGGGGCAGTTCTCGTCACATTTATTGTAGCTACCTTTTAGCTAATTCCACAGTAATATGTCAGTATTTTAAGAGTAACTATACTGTTTCACTTTAGGGCAAGCCTGACCTTGCATCTGATTTTCGTCTGCTGGAATGTCCCGATGGTTCTGTTATGTTTGAGTCCATCATCACTCCTGGAATATTCCTGCATCCTCCTTGTGACTCGGCCCAGACAGACACTCCAAGCAAGAACTTCAGAATAAAGCTCATTTCAAAATGAAGTTTCAGTCATGTTAATTTTCATATTTCTGTCAATATCATTTCTTCAGTTCAGTCAGTCTCTATGGTATTTTAATCATGTTTTGACTTCACAAAAATATCAACAAGCGCGATTATGGTTTTGGGTAAGGTGTGTCGTTATTTCAAACGAACGCACTTATTTCGATTTCCATAGCACCGAGAATCGTTATGGAAGACGATTTAGTGTGCAATTTCAAGAAATGCAGAAAGAGGATAAATGGAGTGGCCTGGGTAAGAAAAAGAAATTGTCTTGCATCATATTACGTGAAGATTATTTATATAGGTGACGTCATGTTCTCGTATCCTTAACAAGCATTAGCTAGCTTCAAGCAGCAGAAATGCAACATAAATTTTAATATCTTTCATATCTATCAAATTCTTTGACTAATAAATAGACATATTTTGTGAAGAGGATGGGAGCAGGGAATTTTCCAAGCAACAAATATGCCCTGCATGTAAGTTTATTTCTAACTGATAGCAAAAGCTCTAGCTATAGCTATAACTTCTTCTTTTTTCTTGCTTTTTTTTTTTTTTTTTTTTGTTTTTTCATTTTCTTTTCTTTTCCTTTTTTTTCCGTTCTTATCACAATCACTATTATGGTTTCTCATACTATTTAATTTTTACACTATCACTTCGGTTGTTATTACAACTTTCTAATGTTTTTGTGTTTCTTGGCCTTATATTACATTGTGTTTGGTGTTTCATTAGGTGAGACAGTTTTATCAGGCCAGTTAGACTTCATTCAAGTGGATGTCCATCCAAGTGAACAATACAAATCAGTGAGTACATGCCTGACTTAAAAGTGCCGGCTTAAGACCACAAACCTTGCCTATCTATAGATGGTTCTAGCAGGCCAGAGACCAGAAGTAATTATGGAAGTGTGCACAAGAGCAATGTCATTCTGGACTTACCAGGTAAGAAAGTGGGACTAGACATAGTTCTTCATTAGTGGATTAAAATTGTTGTTGTTGGTTATTGTTGTTTGTTGTTGTTGTTGTTGTTGTTGCTGTTGTCATCTGTAGGCACATCAAGAGAGAGCCTATCAGGAATATGTTGCAACTAAAGCAGTTGAGAAAGCACAGAAGCAAGAAAGCTATTATGAGCAATTACTTTCAGTCAATCAGTCAGAATTGACAGGTATTCACAGTGCACAAAACATTTCATTGCATTGAAAATAGCAAAGTATTTGCATTAATAAAGTAATTGCTTACAACAGTTACGATATCAAACTATTTATCACAGCTGTAAAGTCTCAACTGTTTTCAATTAAGAAGGATATTGAAATTGTAAAGACGAAGTATAATGAGGTGTCAGAAAAGTTGACAGAGAAAAGTCGGCAGTATCAAAAATTACAGGTACCTAATTTTCTTTCATGTCTTGCAATCAAATAAGGTGTGTTTTGTAGGGAATGTATGAAGCTCTTAGAAGGTAAGTTCTCTCACTCTAGTGTTCACACTGGCAAGCTACTCTTACAAAGGCAGGTATTTATTATGTGTTGTACAGAAAGAACATCAACCCATCTTCTCTAGATGGTGACATAGACAAAGGTTCTCCACGAACTCATCCAGGCGCTCTGAGACATTGTTTTGATTTGCCTCTGGTAGGCTCAGTGACAGACAGAAATGGCAAGTGGTTGATTGGCCTATGTTATTGCAACCCTAAGGGAAGGACACAAATAAATACTTAGTGTGTACATAAATTGAATCAAAATTATTTGAGCTTGGGCCAGACTAGTGATCTAAAAAATAAAAAAAAGACAAAAAAACATTTTTGGAAATCACAAGTAAAAAATAGGTTCTCTTTTATGTGTGTCCTCAGTAGTTAACCCTGATTGCTAAATATCAACTCAGTTAGCAATTAGCTTGACAAACAGTTGCATTTTTTTAAATGTGTAACAATTGTTTAAGCCAGTAGTTGCGAAAAGAAATTGCCCTGAGGTAAATGATTGAAGAATTGTATTAATTATACAATTTATTCTTTTTTTTAAAGAGCGGTTATTTGAGGATAATCCTCTTTGTTTTGTGTTGCTTTTGTTGTTGTTGTTGTTGTTTTTTGTTTGTTTGGTTTTTTGTTTGTTTTTGTTTGTTTTTTATTAAGTTTACTTATTTTATACAGCTTAAGAATAACTAAAGCCTAAGATTTTGTAATGATTTTGAGGCCTAGGATTTGGCTGTAAAGGAGTGTTAGATTAATCAATTAACAGGACTCACATTGCATCCTTTACAGTATTTTTTACAAAAACATTAGCCTTGTAATAGTAAAATTGTTTAATTTCCCTTCCATATCTACCTAGCTCTCCCCCATGGACTTCACAGCAAGCAGAGTGTAGGTAAGTGATACACATGTAATTTATATTAGAAATCCCATTTACATTCTAATCCTTGCAGACTACTTTTTGCCTAGTAGCATATCCTCTGTTTCTGAAGTTTTCAACAGAGCTAATAAAATAGCTGGCTCTTACAATCCAGACCCGACTTTAGCTGCCGCCGTCAACTCTGCTGCAATGCAACCTTCATATCAGGTAATACATAGTAGCTAGGTAGTTCTCTTTGCTTAATGGTGTATTTGCTGCTTATCAGTTGCAGGGGAAAACCAATGAGAAGTTTTCAATTAAAATGAGTAAGAATAAGCAGGCTGAGAGTGGAGGCAAGACTTGAAGAGTGAAGATTCATTACAATACTATGTCACAAATATTTAGCCATATTATTGTGGGTGTTATTTCGTCATTAAATATCAAGTAATGGACTGAAATAAGAAACAAGTGGCACGTTTGAGTGAAGTATTGCACTTGGATACAATGCGTAGCGGTTGGTAAAGGGTCTTGCTACGCGGACAGTACCAAAAATCCGCAATAGCGTCGTCCTAGTTGTACTACTCGACTTAGTGAGTCTTCGATGGCGGATGGAACAACCCTGGGAAAATCCACCAAAAAAAATTGCCAAAATTGATAATTTTGAATCACTGGAACTACATGAAGGAAGCCATGCCATTACACGTCAAAGGGTTTCTAGGAAAGTTGCTTCTTGCGTACCGAATTCGAACAACTCAATAGAAGGTGCCACTAACTTAGAAATGTTACCTGAAATTAGTAAGTACATAGCGCCAGAGTTTAACAGTTGTACTACCTACTGCTGACATTTTATGTATGCCTAGATATCTATGCGAGAAAGAGTCCATTTCAAGGTCAGCAAGATCACATCCAGTCTTGTGGCATTGACTACTTAGCATTTTTACCTCCTCCTTCTGATGCCTTACTTGCTGAACATAGAAGAAAGAACAATGAATACAGCAGAAGAAAGTATCTATTAAATGCAAAGGTAAGTTGTCACTCACTTTTATTCTTTTCTAGAAGTGTTGTGGTACAGTAGTTACAAATTAGCTATAAGGAATTTAGAACTGCCAGATTAAATAATTCATTGTTTTTTATATAAGCTCAGTTTTTTTCTAAAGGTTAATTAATTGAAATACACTGTAGTACATTCTAGGCAATTATAGAAGCTACATATTTGCATAGTAGTTTTTACAGAATTTGATTAGGCCACATCAAAAAAAATCTTGTTTATCATCTGAATTTTTTTTTTTTTTAACTTGATGAGAAAGGGAGGGTTTTATATTTTTATTTTTTGATCATATTATTATGAATGAGTAAATCAGGAAAAATGACTATGTTTAACATTTGAGATACTATTATATTATAACATTTCAGTCCTTTGATCTTCCTCGGTTTTACTCAGTCAGTGAATCTAAGGCCCTCAAACTGAAAAGTTTATCTCTTTTTTTAATTCATGCTGACAAGTTGAATAACCTCTTCACTATTTTATTCTACTTAACAATAAGCCTATATAATTATATACTCTTTTTGTCCCATCTCTTGGAGAATAGGATTCATTCTATAGTGATATAGCATGTCATGTGTGACAAAGAGAGTGTGAACATTTTTAATCAGATTAATGACTGGAATAAAAATTAATGACTGGAATATATTGAGCTTGCTAGACAATGAACATGTGACTGACATGCCACTTGAAACAGAAGTATATAGGGTATCAGTGAGAGCTTGCTTTAACTCATGCCTTCTTTAAGCTTTCTCTTTCCTTCAGCCTTTTTGCTACCTCAATTGTTTAACTCTTGTTATCTTAACAATCTGTATAGACTAGAAATTGGAGTTTAGTTGTCACACTCACACAATTGATAAAAAACAAAACAAAACATGTCAGTGGCATGTAAAACAATTGTAGTAGAAAAAATGGAACAAATTAATGTCTTTTAGATTAGAAAAATAATTAAAACAGAAATAATTAGACATGATCAATTCTACAGCCCATGAAGTCCTGACTATATACTAAACTAGAGTATTAATTTTATCATGTGATTTCAGGATATGGTTGATCATGCCCCCTCACTGAGACGTTCTTGTTGTATTACTCTTTCCAGCAACCCAAACTTGCTGTCTTATATATTTATTGTATTTTTTATGGCAACTCATATTCTATTGTTTAGTAGTTTTTTTTTTGTTGTTGTTGTAGTTGTTTAATTCTTATAACATTTTATTTTAATAGCAAATTTTCTTGTTCTAACGAGGACTTTGGCAAGAAGTCAAAACAGCGGGTTAAGTTTTAATTAACAATATTGGCTGTTAGAACGAGAAAATTTGCTATTATTATAATTATTTCATGCAGCCGAGAATGATTAAATCATTATATTTATTTATTTTATGCGGTGTATTTTATATAAACATTTACAAGAAATAAATAATACAATATTTCATCTTTTTTTAATAGCTTGAAATGCCAAAGAAATCACATCTACATCATCAGAGTGCAGCAGGTACAATATTAGCTGACCAGTACCATTAACATTTTATCAGTATTAACTGCAGATCAACCTCACGAGGCATCTTCCTTGGACATGGTCAAGCCCTGGATAAGCTACCATTTTCCTCAACCACGTCACATTGCACCACTGAGTGGTTCTCATTCCATATCCAGCAGCAGCTCAAGAGATAGCTCTATGAATCAGGCATTTTTGAACGACCAAAAATGGGGGCGTGAAGTATCGGCTGACGAGGAGGTTTTCTTCTCTTGCAAGTCCAGACACGTACGACACCAATATCTTAAAGAATCCACCAATAAAGTTCACCGCAAGGTTTCGGAGAAGAAGAGAGCTGCTCACTCAGATAAAGCAGACTCTACATGCTCCTCACAAGAAGCAACATGTAAACCCACTTCTCAATATTTATCACCGATATCTTTCTCCAGGAACTGTGCAGTGGTAGAGGTAATGAAGGGCATTAGCAGCACTGGTGGATCCCAGGATTCATTGTCTGAAATACCCTTAGCTCCCAACCCAACGATAAAGCTGAGTGCTTACCAAGTGAATCAGAGATTGTCATCTATTCAAATGCATGCCACGCCTTCATCTACAACATGCTCAAATTTAGCTAAGGATAGCACTAAAGGACCACCAGTTGCAATTTTGTCATCCAATAGCAACTTAAACAGTGTGAGTATAGTTTCATTTGTGAGCTACCACACATCTAAAATTGATGATGATGATGGAGAGAAGAACTATTGGTTCAATGAAAAGGTTTCAGACTCAACAATTGTTTCATCTAAAGTAAGTTTATATACTTTGTCAGACTCATCATAAACTTTAAATTCTTGTTGTTGTTATGTGTTTACTATTGTTGTCTTATTCCAGTGCTTATTTTGTTGTTGTTTTTAGTGCCGATGATTTTGAAGTTGTTGTTTTTTTAAATTCATTTTACTATTTCTTTGTAGCTATGTACTACAACTGAATCTTTATTGGGAGAAATCCTGAGTCATAGTGGCAATGCTATGCTAGCAGACTTTCTGAATGGAGTACCACTTACAAATAATCAGGACAGAAATGAGCTCAGGTGTAGTACAGAGAATGATGGATTAGTCGTACAGCAGCCTTCAAGGTCACTCTACACCATTTCTGTGGACAACTTTCAGGACTCTCCAAGTTCAAGGTACAGCCAGTGTACATTCTCTACAAATATCGTGAACAAATGTACACTGAGTACCCAGGTAAAAAGAGTTTCTGCCAGTAGAGAGGGCAAACCCCCCATGGAAGCTCCACTTCAAGCTTCTAATGTCTGCTCTAATATTTCTACAAGCGAAAGTCCTTCTGAATCCAAAAAGAGTTCTATTTCCTCCCTGCCACAATCAGAACTGCTGTGCCCAAGAAGTGATCCCCAAATTCATACCAGTGAAGGCAAGACCTTTCTTCCTCCGGAACTTTCAGACGTAGCAGCCAATAATGACTGTTTGAACAACTGTACATACACACTAGTTAAAAGGACTATCTTCAATCCCACCAGATACCAAACACAGCAGCATGATAATCAGTTCTCATTTCTAACCTCGTCTGATTCACCTTCCATTTCAGAATCCACATTTAGATCATTGACCACAAGGCAAGATCAGAGTTCTGCTTCTTTGTTTACTCATGGTTTTGGTGGTCAAGGTGGTAGCATCTCTAGCAGCGTGTCAGTGGTTCCATTCCCCAATGTGAAGAAGTCTAGTATTGCCACTAGCATGTCCTGCCACTCGGCAATTACAGATACTATTCAACCCTCTTCTGTGTCAACATTAAAAAGTGATGATACATTGAAAACCAATGAAGGACGAAATGTTGATGTAATGGGTAGAAGTGACTCCCACAACATAAACAGATTCAAAGGAGACGCAAATAAGCCTACAGTGAGAGGCCAACCACGTACTAGCTTCTCACTGGTAGATACTAAATTGACTAACAAATCAGGTGATCTGAAACCAAAAATACATCTGCAGCATTCTTCACTCCCTGGCAAAGTTAAAAAAGAAGTACGCATCACTAAATATAGAGAAACTAAGCCAACTCACTCACATGAGCACAAGGTAAGAACATATTCTACTTTATAGTGTTTATTTTCAATTAGCTACTATCCAACCAAGCAAGTGTGCTGCTCATAAAGGTCTTAATTGTATTTAATTTTATATACTTGTAATTATTAATTACAAAATACAATTTTGTTATTTAATTTTTATTTTTTATTTTGCAGACAAAGCCAAATAAAACTTTAAAGTCAAAAATAATGAAGGTAGTTAGTCGCTTTTTCAAGACCTAACCTTCTAATTCTGTCTTTTTGCTTTATAATAAATTATATAGTACATAATAACTTCATATAATTTTTTATTGTGACATAAAATTAAGGTACATTTATGTAATTTCATTCCAATTACTAATCCGAATTCTGTGTGGTAGATTTTGAGAGTGTCCACAATAAGTTATATCTTATCAAATTTGTGATGTCGAATGCTTTACCAATGTGAAATAGGTATTCAGTGGACCTGGCTACTAATTTAGGCTTAGCTATTTAGAATGGCTACAAGAAGAATTAATGAAACCTATACCATTGAAGTTAATAGCTATAGTGATAAAATAGTGATTGTTCAGGACCCCAAAAATATTTAAAATGAGCTATATTATTGAACAGATTAATTTTAACCCACCATTTCATGTGTGATTTGTTTTACTGGTAGAGTCTCTTGGTGACTAATAAGTAACACTAAGTCTCAATCCTCGCATGAGTTTTATAGAATATCTCAAGTCTATTCTCAATGATATTTTTGAAATCTTTTAAAGTCAGTTTTCATAATATTACATACACTATATAACACTCACACTATATTCTAAATAGTTCCTTACAATCTTGGTTTATTTAATATTTCATAGTATTCCATATACTATAACACTCACTGTATTCTAAATAGTCTTTACAATCTTGGTTTCTTCCAGTGACAAGTTTATTTAGTATTGCATACACTACAATACTCTCACTGTATTCTAAATAGTTCTTTACTATCTTGGTCTCTTCCAGTGACAAGTTTATTTAGTGTGACATATTATATGTCTCACATTTTAGTTTTGATAGACACAGACTTCCAATAGGCTTTATTCTGAAAAATGTAAAATGTGGAAGCATAAACATCTCACCATACATTAGCTATATCACACAAAAGAGGTTCATGGAGTGTGAAGCATGCACAACTCACAATAGCTGCTAACAAATCACAAATAGAATATGTAAAATAAGTATAGAGCTATGATTGCGGTAGCTCAGAGCTCAGAAAGACTGATTTCAAAGTAAATTGAGGGTCACCAACAAGAGTCACCGTTTCCCTGGTTGAAGTGTCATGTGTTTTACACATTTTTGCTTCTAATTGAAAATAGCTAAATATGACTAGCTATAAACTCTTGTTTTCACAGAATGAAAACGGTAGCTACAACAGTGATAGCTTTATAAATCTGTAAGTAATTTAACTGTCATAGCTATTTTGATAGACCTTCACTGCTTACAGGAGAGAGCAGAAAAACTCCACCATTACCACCAATTTGTTTTAAGCTCTTTCGACCCCTTTTCAAATACTGTTGACACACAAACTGCGTAAGGTATAGCGCATTGGGCCTGGAAAATAACTGGTAAGGCACGCCTTTTTGAGACGCTAAATTTAGGAGTTGGCCAAACGCTGCTGGCTCAGGCGTCGCCACCAGCCTCCATTGCCCCGTGGGAAAGAAACCACAGCGTTAAATGGTCCTACAGATCGATGGCTGCTGGGTGTGGAATAGCGCTGGATACGTCAGGGCGAACTGACAGTAGACTAGGTGATAAACTGGAAGAAACGTTTGAGGATGTTGACGTTTCAGGTTTTGAAAAGGTAATTTACTGTAAGTCACGTGTAATGAATAATTTAATTACTGGTTTGGATGATAAATAATTTAGTGTTTTTTTAATATGAAATTCAACAATCAGGTCAATTTGTTTTTGGTTTCAGACTAGAAACAGTGAAATTCTTAGTTCTGAAGATTCCACTGTTAATATATCATATGACAACAGTAAGTTCCTCCTGGCAGTTTAATTTTTACCATACTACAATCAAATTCATAGTGAAATTATTTTTGTTATCACTGCATTCAGCAATAATGTTAATTACAATTTAGTAATGTCTATTTCACAACATTGCTTGTTGCATCATCCTCAAAAGTGGAGTATCAGCACTCTGCCTAGGCACAAGTATGAAAGTTTTAAAAGGTGTTGTTATTATTCCATTTACTGTAAATAGCAATTAGCTCTAATTATGTGCGTGGAATTATATTATATGAATGATGATTTCTCACTTTTAATTTCTAAGATTTTCTAACTGAAGAGGTTCAGTTGTTCTTGCGTCTAGCTGCTTTGAGAGAGGAGGCATTCCATGTATTTCCATCTGAGGAAGAGGTACTGGCAAATGGAGGAGACTTGTATACATGGAGTTATGATGACTTGAAGCATTGCCCAGTGTTAAGGAAGACAGTCAGTGATACGGTTATGCTGTTGGAGGCCGGGGACAAGTCTTGCAACAAGAAGAAGAGCAGCAAGCCCAACGTTAAGAGAAAACTAGGGCAAATAAGTGCCCAAACTGTGGCTAGTGAACCAGTGAAGACTCATGACCCAGTCACCATAAGAGGAGGAGGAGGAGGAGCTTTCCATCATCAAGAGTCTATCAATGGTGGACAGAATTACTCTAAAGATGTCAACATAGACAGTTCTGGTTACTGGTCCACAGGAACACCTAAGTCAGATGCTGCAGAGATTCACAATGACTCGGTGACGAGGCAAACGCAATTTAAGTCAAGCTGTTGGGATGATACAAGAAACTCAATCGAGAAGAACTTGACTCATTCAGACTTGTGTCCTGATAATGCTGAGGATACCAGAGTTGGTAAAGTGCCCCAGAGCAATGAGACAAACAGTCAGACTGTGAATAGTGTCACTACGTTTCAAAATTACTTCCACTCCATTTCTGGAGAGAATGAGTTACGGAAGTCATCAACGGATAGCCTAAAGCAGAATTCAAGTCCACAGGTAAGACAAGTGTTCAACAAAACATTGTAATTATGGTGTTTTCGTTGTTGTTTTTTTTGTTTTTGTTTTTTTGTTGTTGTTTTATTTGTTGTTATTGCTGTTTTTGTTTTTATTTTTGTACTTCATCAATCTGATCATCCTATTGTCACATGTGTGCAAATGTCAATCCTTTTCTATCAACTGTTAGTAGTAGTTATGTCTGTTTCTTTTTTATCTGTGATTTTTATGATTCTCTTCTTTCTCGATTTATATGAGAAATTCTTAAAGCTGCATTAAACCGCTCAAAGTTAGCTATGGAGTGAAAGAAGGGCAAGAAGAAGTAAGGTTGAACACACCTATACATTAGATTGGAGATCAATGTTCCATACTTTCACAATTAGTTGTTAATTCGTAATTGTTTGGGGGATTTTGTTGTTGTTGTTTTTTTGGTTGTTTTTTTTTGTAGTTGTTGCTGCTTTTTCTTCTTGGTTTTTTGTTGTTTTGATCAAAGAAGGGACAAGTGTAAGACTATGGAAAAAAAATAAAGAAGAGATAGTTGACATAAATTTGACATGCTCAAAACACAAATCCAAAAGACTTGTTAAGTAGGTAAAGAGATACATATGAAGGCATGTGATGTTTCCCTATATCTTCCAATTGCTACACATCTTCACTTCACCATAATAGAGATATTGAGGTCCCAACAACTTGTGTACTGCATTAACTTAACAATCACTCTCATTATAGCTATAGCTACCAAATATATGCAATTTATGACAATATTATTAGCTAAACACTGTAAAATATACAAATGTTGATTCGAGTCTGGTGGAAATTCTGGTGTAAACTACTTGCACACAAATCCCTCAATTATCCTGAACTACAAGAACTTAAGTCATTATAAAACTAATTATTTTGATTCACTAGTCCATGATATAAATTTTAGTTGTCAAATAATTTGCTCACTTTGTAGTTGCCATCATCAGTGCTATACATAAAACTTTTTCTTTGATTCAGTCCTTCTCGGCTGAAATAATTATAATAATAGCAATTTTTTTCTCGTTCTTATAACCTTTTCTTTGCGCTGATACTGGCCACTGCAAAGTGATCCAAAAATATAATGAAAATACTAATAATAATTCAATTTTATCAGGTGCATGTACTTTATATTTTTTTAGCTAAAATTACAATTTTATATCATAAAAGTTTCACTCATTTAGAATGGATCAACAGCTCCAATAGCAGGTTACTTGACACCTCACAATCTAGCCGGATCAGAGACAAATGTTTTCAAACCACTCAAGTCTTCGTCAAGCATGCCCACAATGAATAGCGAATCCTCTCTGGACTCTCATACTCTCTCTCAGTCCAACTTCAGTGAAACCACTTCGAGCTTCTATCAAAATCCACCAGTCCAATCCTTTCGCAAAAAAATGAAATGCGCTCAAAGTGCATCTGTATGTGATGATTCAATTGAGTTTTTACCTCTAGAGGATTCAGCATCTCAGCTTAACTGTCTGGAGACAAAATGTAAAATGGACACTTCCCATAGAATTATAAAAGATACTTCTGAGGTATTCAAGTCGTCATGCAGACATAAGGCCATGCTTACAATTGGCAGCCCACCATATTTAATGACACCGTACCAAAGTGAAATCTCCTCATCAACAAATGGCAGCAGAAATGACTCGCCAAGCCAATATAGCAGTCGTGGCTTGCCAAGCAAGAACAACAGCTGTGACTCCTTGTCAGCAGCTCTGTCTCCTGGTCTCAGGACATTTCTGCGAACTAGCCCTCCGTCTAATAACTACAAAAGTTATGACTCTCACAAATGCTTTACTGACGTCTCCAACTCACCGGCTGATATCTCTGATTTAATCTCGCCACGTCTAAGAGGCTTTCTTTCTCCCAATATGCCACCTCATGCTTCAAATTCTGTCACTCAAGAAGCTGTAGCTGGTCTACCAGAAGACATTCACTTGTTTCACGTGAAGAAGTTATGTAACACTTCACCTGCTCATCATGAGACTGAAATAGATAATGACACTATAAAAGCTAAGTCAAATTCAGACTTGTCTTTGACTAAACTCGGCTATTCTCCATGGTCACATGTTGTCACAAGAACCGGTCCTCTACCATCAGACAATGTGGCAAAGGATGCCTCCACTGCTGCTGAAAATACAACCGTCAAAAGTTTAAATCTTTCAGCCAACTCACAGACTAACATTGCAGGAGTTCGTTATGAAGGACGTTTGAAAATGCCAGGTGTGACAATGAATGACAGTCTCCCATTTCAAAAAACAACCACACAAACGACACCGAAAATAGCAGGTGCTTCTGTTCTAACACCACAGCTACCCATTGCTGGATTCGATTATGGCTTCAGTGAAAGTTCTTCTTCAAGTAGCACTATTACTTCAAGTAATCCATCAGTCTTGTATGACAACAGCATCAAAAGTGACACAGATGTGGAGATTGAAAGGAGCATAGGCCAAGAGAGAATGGCAAGAGAGTCCATTAGTATTGGTGAGAGTCTGTCTTTGGGGAGTGTTTCCATACACATAGAACAGACAGCAGAGGATAGGCTGGCTGAGAATGCGTATTGCTTATTGGGAGGTGACATGAATTTGGATGAGGTACTAGCTGCACCATTGCCATCAATGGATGTCAACCCAGTGGTCTCAGTGAATTCACTCGAGCAGGTATCACAATAATGCAAATTAACTAAATAAATCAGTGGACAATAGTGTGAGAATATAGTACACATTTCATTACATGATACATACATTTTTTTCATATATTATATTATCTAATATATATATATATATAATACTTATTACATGAGTCAGAGTGTGACATGGTGAAATATTTCACTGAGCAGGCTAATTTATTTTCAAGAGCCAGAGGCCGAGTGAAAATAAAGCCTGAGAGTGAAATATCTTGCCATAACACTCTGACAAGTGTAATAAGTGGTTTATTCCACACTAGATATCTTCACTACTGTAGTTAGTACTAGAGGAAAGGTTACTCACAGCCTGTAAAGTTGGCTGTAGGGGCTATCCACACCCCCAGCTGATATTTAGCAGCTGCTCTAAACTCTGAGGGTAAAGAGCAGGGTACACCAGAGGAAGGTAGCTGTAAAACCTAGAAAATTGAAAAGTTTGGCCAGTTGCTATAACTACAGGGGTAATGAGCTTGCTCTGAAATAACAGCGTGAAGTATCACATGTACCTAAAAATATCATCATGAAGATATCTAGGGTGGAATAAATATATATTTATATATATATATATATATATATATATATATATATATATAATATTACATGAGTCAGAGTGTGATATGGAGAGATATTTCAGAGCAGGCTAATTTATTTTCATGAGCCGAGGCTAGTGAAAATACAAGCCTGAGAGTGAAATATGTGCCATATCACTCTGACAAGTGTAATAAGTGGTTTATTCCATACTAGATACCTTCACTACATAGTTAGTACTAGAGGTAGGGTAACTCACAGAGTAAAGTTGGTTGTAGGGGCTACCCACACCCCCAGCTGATATTTTAGCAGCTGCTCTAGGGTACACTGAGGAAGGTAGCTGTAAAAACCAGAAAATTGAAAGTTTGGCCAGGTTGCTATAACTACACAGTACAGCCTGAAATAACAGCATGAAATATCTGAGTTATTTACCTAAAAATATCATTGTGAAGATATCTAGGGTGGAATAAATAAATAAATAAATAAATATATATATATATAATATATATATATATATATTATATATAATTATATATAATACTTATAGCACGAGTCAGAGTACAATATGGGAAAATATTTTACGAGCACTCAAAATATTTTCACGAGCCAAAGGCGAGTGAAAATGTGGCGTGAGAGTAAAATATCATTCCCATATTGTACGACGAGTGTGATAAGTGATTTATTGCTTCTTTGAAATTTTTCTCAACCGGTTACAATACAATTTTCATTGATTTTACTCACTACGCGCGCGCTACAAGTAGCGTACAATATAAACCGTACAATATGGGAGAATACAGAACGCTCGCGTGATGCGGAAATATTCAAGTAAAAATATCAAAGCTGCAATAAATATAATTATTACATGAGTCAGAGTGTGATATGGCAAAATATTTCAAGAGCAGGCTAATTTATTTTCAAGAGCCAGAGGTGAGTGAAAATAAAGCATGAGAGTGAAATATCTCTCCATAACACTCTGACAAGTGTAATAAGTGGTTTATTCCACACTAGATATCTTCACTACCATAGTTAGTACTAGTATAGGGTAACTCACAGGGTAAAGTTGGTTGTAGGGGCTATCCACACCCCCAGCTGATATTTTAGCAGCTGCTCTAACCCAGTTGAGCAGGGTATACCCAAGGAAAGTAGCTGTAAAAACCAAAGGTAGCTATAAAAAAACCCTAGAAAATTGAGTTATTCAAGGGTCAGTACCTAAAAATATCATTGTGAAGATATCTAGGGTGGAATATATAATACTTATAGCACGAGTCAGAGTACAATATGGGAAAATATTTTACGAGCACGCAAAATATTTTCACGAGCCAAAGGCGAGTGAAAATGTGGCGTGAGAGTAAAATATCATTCCCATATTGCACGACGAGTGTGATAAGTGATTTATTGCTGCCTTGATATTTTTTCTCAACCGGTTACAATTCAATTTTCATTGATTTTACTCGCTACGCGCATGCGTAGTGTACCGTACAATATAAACCGTACAATATGGGAGAATACAGAACGCTCGCGTGATGCGGAAATATTCAAGAAAAAATATCAAAGCTGCAATAAATATATATATATATATATATATATTATGCTCTGTGGTAACCTTTTACTCTATACTTAAGATTAATTAATGTTACAAATATTGTAATGGGAAAGGTTTCATTTTGTGACATTGTAGTTAATTTAGGTTAAAATTTTTATTTTCAATTTGATTAAATAAACAGTTTTAAAATAACAAGTTGTTGAAATGTATATTAGTTTGACCATTTCAAATGATGTTTGTACATTACTGCAGATTAATAAAACTTGCTGTAAACTAAACTATCAAGGTAAAAATTGTTCAAAGCGGTTAAAAAGCATATTTCAAAATATATTTTGGTGCTGCAAGAGAGCTAGAACATAACGAGCTAGCACTCCTGCCTGTCATATTTATATGTTAGTAGAAACAAAAATGAATGATGTTTACATAACAAAATAAATAAACAAAGAATAAAATGAAAAGTGAAAAGCCAATGGTGAAGAGTTTGATAGTTTGATAAATAGTGATGATCAGTAAGATCCCAAACAAGTGCTTGAATTATGGTAGCTACTGGGCATGCTCTATTACGCTTGTATTTGGATGTTGCTCACAATCGACTTGGAGAAGCACCTGTCAATGGTGTACTTTAACCTCAGTGGAACAGAATTATTGGAATGGAGAGGAGACGTGCAAGGTAGGGACCTTGTCCACGCTGCTGACAACAGATCAGACGCACTGGGGCGCTTCTCAGGCTCCTTGGTGAAAATGTAATTCAGGAATAATTTGATACCTGCAATAATTACATTCAAGTGAATGTGCTTGAGAATTCCAAGAATGTGAGATATTTATAACGGCATAATTAGCTACTATATATTAATGAAACATTCATACAATTTACAATTAGCTATAAAGACTTACAACATTAATTATGTCCATCTCTGATTCTAAATGAGTGATTTAATGATGCAATACAATGTATTCAGAGTCATTATATTATATAAACAATGTCAGAATGAAATATCACTATACTGGGTAATTGGTAGGACAGCCCTGAGCATATTATTTTTTAACCCCCAGTGATGGAGTTAAAGATTTGTCAGGTATCAATTACATACTTTCCAGTACCTACTACATTTCAAAAAAATTAACTATTCTATGAATATAACTTGTAATATGTAGTGACATATGATGCATGGCTTACTTGTAGACAGGTAGTCTGGACATTTCACTGGCTTAGTCTTGCTGCAGTACGACTGACAGGTGGTCTTTCCTAGAAAAGGTAGGTTCCCCGTAACCATGGCAAATAGTACGACTCCACTAAACAAAAAAAATATAATTATTGACTCGTGGTTAGAAAGGCATTACAAATTAATCATGTGAACTATATACTTTTAATTTTTTAATTATTTATTTTATGGAATTTTACGCCATTGGCTCTATGGGATTTCATTAATTGTAAATTAAGGCTTAATTCTAGTGGTAAAGCTATAGATAGTGCCAAGGTGTTCTGCGTCTACTGCAACTATATACTGTAACGTTCTACGAAACACTTTACTATTACACACACATCGTACAAAGCACTTTACTAATTACACACACGCCCTATGAAGCATTTTACTATTACACATAACTATCAAACAGTAAACTATCTTGTAATTATAGCGCTCATTTTGCCCACACTAAGCTTCTTAGCTTAAAACAAGCAATTATTCAACACTTGTAGCAGTCATTTGCAAACTGTGAGTGTTGCTAGCACCACTTACAGACTCCATACATCAGCCTTCTTGGCATCAATGGTTTTGCTGTCTTCGCATACCATGTGAACTTCTGGGGCAGCATAGCTCTTAGAACCACAAGGTGTTGACAAATTGTCATCTTGAAGGTTTAAGGCAAACCCAAAATCTAAATGCCAAAATGAAGAGAAAGAGAGAGAGAGAGAGAAAGAGAGAGAGAGAGAAGTACATAGCTAAAAAGCTATTGAAATAATCTGAAAGTATTTTTACCCAGTGAAATGATTCTACATTATGTAAGAAACATTTTCTTTAAAATAAATTTTCTTAATACTTCACCCTACTTAGCTACTTTTCATTGTTGATAGTCACACCTACCATGTCACATGACCTTCAAGCACTCGACCTCCCAAGTTCTCTTTAGGTTACAACACCACACACACACACACACACACACACATACACACAGCTACACACATACCTCCCAGCTTCACACATACCTCCCAGCTTCACATTGTAGTTTCTATCCAGCATCACATTTTCACACTTAAGGTCTCTATGGACAATGTTAGAGCAATGGCAGTACTGCACTGCGTCACAAATTTGCTGGAAGAAGAATCTGGCTTCCCCTTCTGTCAGCTTCTTCCGGTCATTAATGTGATCCAGAAGGTCACCGTTGTGAGCAAGCTCCATGACGATGTAACACTGCTCAGCCGTCTGCACTATCTGGTGGGTCTTCAAGACATGCGGGTGGTTGAGCTTTCCCAGGACAGCTATTTCTCGAGCGAGGAATTTGTTGAGGTGCTTCTCCTTTGAGTAGAGCTTGTCCACCACTTTTATGGCCACCTGAATTATTTGTAGTGATACATTGTTGTGAAACTTGTCATCCTAATCCTGTATCTGGTGTATAGCTAAGTCTGGTCCCCAACCTATTTTTGTAGTTGATCTGGGATAGTCTTCATCAATAATAAGCACGTTTCAGAGGTGCCAATAAGTCATATGTTTTTCACACTTCAGATTTTCTCACTGAACACACCCTAAGCACCAATATTTTCTTAACTGCCAGTCTCAAACTCAACTCAGTAATATTGTATATGTAGCTATGGAATAGTTGTATAGACTGCATTGCTACCCAACTAAAAGTTAATAATATTATGTTCCAATATTCATATTTCTCTACATACTAGAGCCAGTTATAATACTTTGCCAGCAGGATTCTTTGTTGAACCCCATAGCTATACCTGCTTCCTAAGCGTGGGCGACCAGGCCGCTTTCACTTTTGCGTAGCTTCCCGAACCAATGGTGACGCCAACGACGTAGCCTAAGGAGTCAGCGGACGGCACGAGGTCCGTAGTTGTATTCCAGCACTGCACAGCGTTTTCAGTTAGACGCTGATCAACTCTAGACTTCTCCGCCATTCTACAGATGACCTCTCGCCAAACGGGTGATTTTACAGCGGAGGCGAGAACTGGTGATGAGTTATGGAATCTGCTTTCCGTATATGCGCGTGGCTACAATTTTTTTTACTGTACACAGGTACTTCAATAACTAAATGATAGCAATTGTAGAAGAACCTCGATCCACTTTGTCAGCAAAGTAACGGGGGGTGCTTGCGAACATCGAATCTAGTAACGCTGATTAGCTAGTTTCTCGTTGGGAGACGTAGACTTTTTATTAGGACGAGCATTAAACGGACAGTTCAGCATAATCCAGTTGCAACGTTTTCAGTTCATTTCTTTACACCAGTTCACTGTATCTTTAATTTACATAATTAGCAGTAACTAAGAACTTGACACCTAATGCTTTTGTACGAAATGCAATTTTACGCCTCCCTAATCAGTTTCAAGGGAGCGAAATTGGTGCTAATTTACAACTACAGTAAAACCTCCGAACAACAACCGGTCTTGGGGACAGATCGTTTGACCTTTGTTGAGAGAGTTGCCTCTCTTCGGGGGTTCTTAGAGTATTATGCCAAGCAACAATGATAATCCATAATATAATAGAAATAGACCAATGGATGATTTATTGAGGTGAAAAAAACGGTTGGTAAAGGGTCTGGCTACGCGAGACTAAGTAAAGAGCGTGGTTGGATAGCTGCGGTAGCGATCTAACAAGCTGCCGACTTCGGTGGAAAGGTAGAAGTTAGGGAGAGGGGGAAAGCATTTAGGCTCCCCGTTTTAATGCTCTATTCAGAGCTGGATGGCCGGTGGGTGTTTCAGTGAAGCGTATGCATGTGTTGGAAGAAGCTGCTGATGATACTGGCTTAACTGTGCAACAAGTAGCAGTAAGTTACGAAGACGTGGCTTAGTATAGACTGGCTATATTATTTATTTGGTCTAGGATAGTATGAAGAAGGAATAGTACAACATAGAGCATGCCAGAAGCACTGGATCAGTGAAGATTTTTCAAGATATCTTTGACATCCAGGCAGAATTTTCAACGGGAATAGGCAAAATGAAATGATTAGGTGAACTGATATTTAATAATGCAATTTAAGTTGTTGTTGTTGTTTTTTATTTATTTTTGTCTTTGCACAAGAAGGGGCAGGATGGTGTGATCCAGGGCTCCGCTAGAGTAGTTTGTATTACAGAGTTTTATGGAATAGTTGGGTACTATTTTCCCCTCAAAACAACAATATTCTGTCATCTTTTAAAAGTATTTGCAAATATAACTATGGTACAAAATAATTGAATTGACCAAATGATAGCATATTTTGATGGGAAAGTTTGTCCAACATTAACAATTATAGCAGTGAGGGAAAAAAATGTATCGTATGTAATGAGAAGTATAGAGTGAACTGACAAGTGTTGTAGTAATCATTTTAGTAATCATGATTGTAAGGAAGGGATCGTAGAATGTATACATGCAGTAAGAGACAAAATAAAGTTTCAGATTTCGTTCCATAGTACGGCCGTAAAATGGTAGTACTGTGAGGTAGTCGAGCTAACAATTCTCCACAAGACAACTTTGAATAGGACGGTTTCAAAAAAAATTTACCTAAAAAGCTCTGCCTCAGGAGCCTGTAAACAAAAAATCGGAACGTTTTATTGGATAAACAATTTTTTATAATTTCTTTGAGTGAGGCATGGGGTGAACGAGAAAGATTAAAATTAATGCCGGTCTAATGGAACGGCTGCTTTTTACCAAACGGTGTATCGTTTTCCCCCCGTTTTTTAATCGTGGGATGGCCGTTCTATGGAACGGAATTCGGAACTTTATTTTGTCTCCTACTGTATGTGGCACAGCACAGATCACACTACCTGTATAACTACCACTGCATCCCAACATGAAAAGAGAAATACTCACACACGGTCAACCTCTAACGAGTCAGGTCATAAAGACTGGGCTCTCGGTTGTCGTTTGAGGCTTCCATTCATAGTAATCAGACAGGGATTGTTTATTGAATTTGGTTCCCCATTTTAGATTCCCACTAACTAGCATTGGACGAGCAAAGTGAGACCCTCACTAACGAGTCTCAATTCAGAGAAAAGACTTTTAAATAATGCCAGGAATAAACATGGTGAAGAGCTACGGAGACAGAAGAGGAGAGAAGTTTGCAGTGAGGTCTTACAAACTTAGCAGAGTTCATTTTCTATTCTATATGTGACTGTGGTAAGTTGTCTTGGTTAATGCGCTGTTTGTCACAGTTGTAAATCTTACATACCAGATTTGTTCTCGCTTGAAAATCCAAAATCCTTTGTCCAATAGTCAAGTCATGAAGAGAAACAATGCAAGTCTTATGCTGGTATATCCAGTGAACAAGTGTGTGTGTGTGTGTGTGTATGTGTGTGTAAGTGTTGTGTGTGTAAGTGTTGTGTGTTGCAAGAATATAGCACAAATGGACTAAAATAGCAAATAAATATAAGTGGCTGGCATTCCAATTGAAGCTTCAGGCAGACCCAGCTCGCTCGCTCGCTCGCTCGCCGTTGTGCAGAAGCATATCATTAGTACTACATTAGCTGTGGTTGGTTAAGTACAGACACTGATGTATGTGTAACAATGAGGATTTTAAAATGATATAACGCAGTAACAAGGTGATATGTGAAAGTGATATAATACACATGTACAAATACAGAAGAATTGTGCATGCTAGATAATTACAAATGTTGACTGATAGTGAAATGATAACTAAAAAATATTGACGAGTGGAATATTTGGCTTTGGTCTTCAACACAACACCATATATTTACAGAGAGCATTGGCTATGCTGTCTACACATTTTGAGGTGTGTATGGAAAAACTTAACACACACACAAACACACATGCACACACAGAGAGCCATATATGCACAGATACATACAATGCAAACAGATGAAAATGTATTGCAGGATGTTATACAATTATTTATTTATTTATTTATTCATGTTTTATCTATTTAGGAATGCTTCAAATTTCCAGTAATGGCTTGGGAGAGACTAATCAAGAAGAAGTAGACTGTGAGCTTGAAAGAAGAAGGTATATTGTCAACCATTAATTATATATCATTATTATAGTAGATAAGATATGTATTGTATTATAATAGTGTTCAGTAGGTCCCATGAATGGTTCTGAATTTTATTTTGTGGAAGAACTGTAAATGGGTGTAGTCAGCCATTCATTCACTGTATTTATTAAACTTTGAGTGCATGCATGACAGGTTCTAGTTGTTGTCCTGGCAGTTTGTGTGTCTGTATGTCTGTCACGCTGTGATTTTAGAGATACTGACAATTAACTGTTAATTTAGTTTGTACGTCACACATACTAAGTGTAGCAACTAGAGTGGCTAAGAACTGCATTATGCAGCAAATAAATTATGTGTGTGCAATCATGCCATATGCTGTATGAGGCTTACCATGCAGCAGTTAGCAGCACCACAGTGAGCACACAGTGTAACCTCTGATAGTGAACTATCTAAGTAAATCACCTTATTAGTGAATTTTCCGTTTGCCCCTACTTACTCCCAATAGAAAATGTATCATCGATATTTAATGTAACAACAAAACCAATGCAATGCATGCTATTAATATACTGTATAAACAACTTTCGAAGGCAAACAACCCGTGACTTGTGAACTGATAGCCTGGTCCCAAATTGTTCTCACATCAGAGGTTCCACTATATTAATTATATATGCACATGTCTGAGAAATTTTGGGATTTCATCTGACCCCAGCATCTGTTGGGCATCACCTCCTACAAATACATAAACTGTGCAATGATGCTCCCATGCATCACAGATCTTTGCCCCCACTAACTGGCCTTTATTAATATTATAATGTTTGTGCCGTTTCTACAATATCATTCAATGTGAGCCAAAAATGATTGATGACATTATACATTACAACATGACCATTGTTTCTTTACAATAATATGTTCGTCCTGCATGAACAACCCCAAATCAGATATCCAGAAATCCCACTCATCAATAGACACATCCTGCCGTGATCCCAGACATGAATTGGATGCCGCTGTCCTGGAGTGATCCCAGATGCTGCCATTGTCTTGATGTGACATACCAATTTTTAGACAAGACTCAACTGATGGTGGTCTTACTCTAAAGATAACATAAAAATTATATCAAAATGAGCAAAAACAAACAAACAAACAAACAAAGAAGAACATCACTAACAAACATGACACCCTAAATACATCATCTTGAAATACAAATCATTTAAAACAGCCCCCCCCCCCCCCCCCCCCCCCCAAAAAAAAATAAATAAATAAATAACAGACAAACAAACTTAAAGACTGTGGGTGATCATGTTTTAACATGCAAGCATTTGATCGGTGCTAAGGTTTTTAGTTGCCACCATAGGCAATTCCCAGATCTATCCTGATGTACTAATTGTAATACAATTTTGCTACAGCTACTTCTCGCAGTAGTAATATCTGCTTTGATTCCGCCTTTCCGATTACTTTAAAAGTGAAGATCTTCATTGCAACCATCTCAGTATTATTTCAATGGAAAAGATTTAATAGGCATGCTGGTGGGTGTGGTCCGTTACTGGAATGTTGGGAACTATATTAACCGACGAAGTTGCATTTTATATTCAATGCTATTCTCCGTACACGAAAGCTGTGGCTCGTTTACCATATTCTGAACTCCTTCCGAAGCATCCCCGCCCCGGCATGCCCTTTGACCTCTAGCTCCTTCTATTCAAATTTAAAAAAGTAGCCGTGGTAAGAGAACCCTCCATTATAGCTCACTATCTTTTCAAATCGATCCACACCATGTTTACGAGTGCTCTAACTTTTTTTTTTTTTTGATTTTTTTTTTTTTGCTTAGTTGGTAAAAATCAGAAGTAGATCACCACACAAATCATACTTATATGCACATTAATTCTAACAGAAATCTATCTGAAAGGACAGCAAGAAAGTAACATATTGTTAGTTATTTCAAAGCAGCAGAAAATAGACAAGGAAGGGTGTAGCTGAATCTATAATACCTGTGAAGTAAGGTTTAGCAAACTTGAGTACATAATGCCTGCATTATTCTCTTATTATGCTAGCATTATATTCTTATTATTCTTCTGAGAAAAGATACACACAAACATGAATAAGTTTTGAGGAGGAACTATATTAACTTGATAAAATATGAACTAAAAATGGCAATGAAATAATGGTATTGCGTCATCTTGCTGTAGTTCCATTGTGAAAGACAAGGTAGTTAGGACTAGTAGTTTCAATAACTAAACATATTAGAGGATAATTTTGTATGGCATTAGACATCTACTGATCAGTTACTAAAATCAGACGTCAACACCACCTTCTATCATCAGCAATTTATCCATAGATAGTATACATACTATAGAATTCATTCTAGACTCTCATGATTACAGCCAGTGTTATTTGGGTTTAGAGATTCCAGACATGTTTTAGTTATTCACATACAATGAAAGAAAGGCTTTGTTTTATAAGCTAACAAACTATCTCTTTCTTCTTGAGTAATGGATTCCCTTCTGCTCCTTTGTCTGTACTTCTTCCTGATTCTCAGTCTCACTGTACTTCAATCCATGATTGTGGACTTTGCCTTCCCTGTTGAATCCTCACTTGTTCTACACACAAGTCATCGTTTCCTTAACCCATTCACCAGCATAAGCGCATATGGTGCCGACTATTCAGTTGACACTTCTCTGATTAAAAAAAAATTGATTATCCAATGTAATGTTCTAATTTTTTTTTGTTTCACGTTGCTGTGATGTAGCACTTCCTGTAATAAAAAACATTTGAAATGAAAGCATCAGTATTTTGTTTTTTAGAATATTTAAAAAAAAAAGTATGGCCCAGAACGCTTACCTTTGAGCGTCAGTCTGCCCAAATATTTTATGGTACGAGGCTCTGTAGCTCAGAATTTTGTAGCTAGAAGGTGAACAAGCCGTGCACTGTGTTTGAACTCCATAGCAGCGTCATGACTGTCTGTAATTGAATTTAAGATTGAACGTCAGTAAAAGGTAAGTCTGAATTTTTAGCTTTTCTCTTTTTGGACTATGGGACGTTTTTTTTTGGGATACTAGAAAATACTTTTGTGTTAACTTGCTGTAAAAATTCTTCTCTAGTTGATTGTCTTTACAGGAAAAGAATAAAAATATAAAATATCATGAAATGATCAAATCACCCCATTGGTCGTCATAAATCTGCCGGTGAAAGGATTAATTGCCTGTACTGAATTATAGCGTAACCCTTTTCCTTGTCAATTTTATAACAAACAGTTGGTAACATGAAAAATACATGATATTTTTTTATTTCTTTTCAGTAAAGGCATTTCAGCAAGAATGGAATTTTTTAAGCACATCAACACCAGACTCTTTACCGTTGGAGCGAGCAAGATAGGCATGATGGAGGAACAAGCAAGCAAGGGACAAACAATAGGCCAGATGACACAAACAGTAAACAAATTAATTAGTACTTCACACATGACTGTACACGAGAATGAACATGCACTCACACTTCATTCACATAATTATCTTCACACAAACACCCCCATAGACACGCCCCTTGGACTGAGCTATAGTATGCAGTGGACTGACCCCAGCTCAGTTCAGTACAGTTGTTGTTGTTGTTGTAGTTGCAGTTGTGGTTTAAGCCACTCTGCTATTCAGTTTTTCAACTCCTCTAGCCATTAGCCTGGAACTCTACTTCATCGCATCACATCTCTTCTTCATTGCATACTTTTCTTGAATACTATTCGACTTTCTATTCATTTGTTCAACGTTGTATTATCATCTACTTCGATTCAATATAATTTCAAAACCTATCTACTTTGATTGTCTGGGGTGTTGTTTAACTTCACTCTAGGCTAGCATACAGTGGAACATTTGTGCAGGAAGCGACATTCCCAGTGCAGTGTTCGGTTCATTCAAGGGTGAGTTGTGTTGCTTATACTGAGTAACCATCCGCTACGCTTAATTGCGCACTAGATCATTCAAGTATAATAGTCTGCAGAGAAGAGCTAAAAATTCGGACTTACCGTTTCTAACGGTATTATAGATGAAGCTCAATTTCTGACGATCTCAGAGTTGCTACGGAGTTCAGACAGAGTGCACAGCTTATTCACCTTCTGGCCGCTGTATTCTGAGCTTCAGAGACCCGTACTTAAAAAAATGTTGGGCGGACAAACACTCAATGGTAAGTGTTCTAGCTAGTTCCCATACTTTAAAACAAATCGGGTGGAGGAACGATTTCTATTGCTGGTCACATAATTGACAATGAATACCTGTTCGTATAAGCAATTGAAAACCTGGGCGTTAACTTGGTACGTGACGACGTTTATATTTATTAAAGAAATGGACAGAGTGGGCACTTTCGTGATAGTGGGTGCTCACCCCTGTGGGCACACCCACATGAAGAAATAAGAAGAAGGAACGTGTGTGTGTGTGTGTGGCGTGTGTGTGTGTGTGTGGCGTGTGTGTGTGTGTGTGTGTGTGTGTGTGTGAACATTAATTGTTTATGCTGTAGCATGGGAACAGCAGTTGTTTGTGTAGTCGTATGTGGTCATGATTTGTTTGTGTCAGTTGTGTTAATAGATGTAAGAGTGTTGTGTGTATGTGTGCATGTCTGTAGCAGAGCAGGAACTTTTGCATCTTTTCATGGATGGAGTTTGGAGTTCTATAAAAAAAAAAACCTGGCTCCACTTGTCATACCAGTCTGGATTCATGTCACTCAATTCGTTGTGTGTGCATTTTTCTCAATTAAAGTAATTTAATCTACCTTGAGACTTAACCTGAGGATTGGTTAGCGGTTCACCGTGGGTAGCTAGAGAGGATCTTGATTCTGGTGGCAGCAACTATTTGGCAACTATTTGGCTTGTCATCAGGTGCGAGCAGCCGAGCAGAGTGAACAACTCTCCTGAGCAAGCCCACATACCCTATAGACTGCGATAACAATAATAACAATATTAGCAAGTAAGTGAAGCTAGTGAGTTCAGCTGCCTTTAATTATTGCGCCAACATCGTAAGAATCCTAATGAATTAAAGTTTGTGCCTATAAAAACTAGCTATCCTTGGGGTAGATGTGAGGACTTGAAATTTAGTTTACCTTGTTGATCAACAACACATAGTCGACTATGAGACCCATCATAAGACTACACCACCATATTATTAGCATCATTACACGAGCACAGCTGGATCACTAAAACGTACCGCTTTGAAAGCATAGCAGACTATAAGAGCTCCTGATAAAATACTACTATTACATGGAAAGTGCACTTTGACCTCAAGAGTGCTGTTAAATTTCAACTTCAGTGTGAGTGTGAAGCTAGAGGTGAGAAACTAAAAAATATACCCATTCATTCAATGACATTGCTTTACCTAACCGTTTAAGCTCATGAATAAACACCATTTATGCTGTTGCTACTAACATCAGGTGATATGCTAAAGTGATATAATACTCATGTACAAATACGGAAGAATTGTGCATGCTAGATAATTACAAATGTGGAATGATAGTGAAATGATAACTAAAAAATATTGACAAGCGGAAGGAGCTTTGGCTTTGGTCCACAACACAACACAATACATTTACAGAGAACTTTGGCTGTGATGAAGCAATTGAAACAATACAAAAATTGAGGTTTGTATGGGAAAGTTCACTCATATATACATACACATACAGACTCACATACGCATGCCAAAGTGGTATTTCAATAAACAGCTGCTAGGGACAAAGCTGTTTGTATAATTGGCGAGTGAGCGAAGCGAGCGAGACACTATCACGGGTAACCTAATTGAAAATCGGGGATATTTGCTTATAATGTTTGGATGTACGTATGTCATTTTGTACTTTGACCCTGGCATTTTTGTGTTAGTTCGGTGATCGACCCCGTCCCAAACTTCACTAAACAGAATCCTCTGGTTTATCGATCATTACCCGTATCATCCTAGAAATGGAATTGTTTACCGTTTTGAATTCTTTTCCAGGAAGCCTAAGCAATAGTATTTACTTGAATATTCATTGGCCATTAGGCTAACCACGAAGATAAGTCTTGCGTACATAGGTATACCCAGTTGTGTGAAAGTAGTGTGTGTTAGAGCTACTACTTAACTAAAGAATATAACAAAGAAAACGTTTAAATAACATGATTTGTTTTGTTGTTTGTTGCTTTTTTTTTTCAATTCAAATAGTTGCGGCAAGTGGTTACTATGGCATTGAATCCCCTTTACCCTATACGTGTAATTTAAAACTCGAACTTTTCTTTTAGTAGCTTGAGTGTTAGAATTTAAAATCAATCTCTTTGTAGTTTTAGGCTCGCTCGCCATTTATGCTCAAGCACATCACTAGTATTATTACTAGTAGTGCTAGAGCACTATAATAGTAAGTGAGATAGCTCAGCTATATTTCGGATTTAATAATATTAAATTCTCAAAAAAATTTAATATTAATCCATAGATCAATACCCTAAATAACATTCAGTAAAAGACGATATTGCATTAACTAAAAGTGGGTGGAATCCGTGAGAGAAGGCGGCGTAGATTTCAAAAAGGAAGGTGAAAGAACGACAGAGAAGCAAAAGGTTCGCAAAGTGTAAGTCCACAATTATGATAGAAGGACAGAGAGATTCAGAGGTAGGAGAGATAGACAAAGGAGGAGAAGCAACTCCATGACTTAAGAAGAAGAGCTGAAAAAAGGAAGGAGGGAGATAGGGAGAGGGCGACTATCTAGCAATAATTCCAAAAGTTGCCGATGTGGTTCAATTATTTTGTACCATAGTTATATTTGCAAATACTTTTAAAAGATGACAGAATATTGTTATTTTGAGGGGAAAATAGTATCCAACTATTCCATAAAACTCTGTAATACAAACTACTCTAGCGGAGCCCTGGATCACATCACCCTGCCCCTTCTTGTGCAAAGACAAAAATAAATAAAAAACAACAACAACAACTTAAATTGCATTATTAAATATCAGTTCACCTAATCATTTCATTTTGCCTATTCCCGTTGAAAATTCTGCCTGGATGTCAAAGATATCTTGAAAAATCTTCACTGATCCAGTGCTTCTGGCATGCTCTATGTTGTACTATTCCTTCTTCATACGATCCTAGACCAAATAAATAATATAGCCAGTCTACACTAAGCCACGTCTTCGTAACTTACTGCTACTTGTTGCACAGTTAAGCCAGTATCATCAGCAGCTTCTTCCAACACATGCATACGCTTCACTGAAACACCCACCGGCCATCCACCTTTGAATAGAGCATTAAAACGGGGAGCCTAAATGCTTTCCCCCTCTCCCTGGCTAACTTCTACCCTTCCTCCGAAGTCGGCAGCTCGATCGCTATCGCAGCTAGCTATCCAACCATGCTCTGTACTAAGGCTTCCCAAACGAGGAGCTCACTAAGTAGGTGGAAAGGCAGTAGGTCGGAGAGAGGTGCGGCTTTAGTCGGCACTTCTTTTCGGTTCAAAAGTGAGTGCCAGGTTTTTATAGAAATCTGAGGATAGTTTGATTGCAAACATAGCTTACATTCACATTGAATTCACTCCAAATCAAGACTGAATGACGAGCTTTTTGAAACTGTTAACTACGGTGTCATGCGTAGCAAGACCCTTTACCAAACCATTGCGCCAGCCCCGCCAAGAGAGTACATTAAGTTCGCACTGCGCGTTTCTTTGCTCCCTCTTCAGCGCCGCGCGTAGCATTTTATACCAAAAAGTGTAGTCTGGAGGACTTTTTCCAGTTTTTCAGTTTTAATGTTATTGTAAACGTCGTAGTAAACAAGGAGTATAGATAGGCTTTTTACAGGGAGAAGGGTGAGACTAATTGTATTGCTGGGATGAGTTCCGAATTGGCTAAGGAGCTTTGGTACCATGGCAGGATATCCAGAACCGATGCTGAGAACATTTTGAGAAAGAAGGGGTTGATAGGAGGAAGCTTCCTCCTTCGTGACAGCCTCAATGTCACTGGAGAGTACATTCTGTCACTCTGTCATACCGTAAGTGAGTATTGTAAGTGCGTATTTCTTATGATAGGAGATAGACAGGATAAGTTGATAGGATGCCAATTTTTTGCTAGATGGCTAGCTGACTCAAACCAAGTGGAAATTACCTGTCAATTCCATTTAATGGTAGCTAATAATAGCACACCAGTTTGAAGATAGGATGTAGCATGGGGGGTGAGGAATAGGGCAGGGTGGCAGGAGAAGATAAACTAGCTGGAGTTGTAAATCCATTTAGAAAACGAACTGGTCTAATTTCAACGATGGAAACAAGTAGAGATAGTATTATGCATGGGAATGGTATGAGTTAACAGAAAGATAAAGTAGCATGATGAAACATTATATTACTGAGTCACTGTCAGTTATTCCATCCTACGAAAAAAACATCCTGGCATAATTTGATAATACTGTTGGTAAAACTGAGCTGGAGGTTGAATCCCAAATATGAAGTCATGAAGGACCAATATCTCTAATGTGAGATAATTTGAGCTCATCATGTGATTCATTCTAACACATGTTGCAAATGGTCCTCCTACAGTTAGAGATAGAGTTGGGGGGTGGGGAGGGGAATGGGAAGAAGGAATGATATCATTTAAAACATCTTTAAAAGTGTTATTTGAAGGTATGTTATGAATGCTGAAACTGCTACATGAAATTGAATCTGTATAACAGTGGTTTTCCCACTAGAAGGGGTGAAGTTTGAAACAGAAGGCTGGGAGATAATGTTTTCAAAAAATGATCACAAGAAGATAATAATATTGATAACTATAATAATAATAATAGCAAATTTTTCTTTCTTCTAATAGCCGATAACCCGACGTTTCGACTTCTTGCCAATTATTTCAGCCGAGAATGACTGAATTATTTAATAATAATATAACAGTAATAATGATGATGATGATGATACAATTAACAGTAGCAATAATTACAATGACAATGATAGTGATGAGTATGATGATGGTGGTAATGATAATAATAATAATAATAATAATAATAATAATAATAATAATAATAATAATAATAATAATAATAATAATAATAATAATAATAATAATAATAATAATAATAATTAATAATAATGATAATAAGACCAAACAGGATTGTAGAATTTAATATGTATATAGTATGTACTTTTTGTTTGCCTTGTTTAAATTAATTACATTATTACTTTTTAATATATTATTACAGGGTATCAGTTACCATTACATCATATCCAGACATCTGGATGGCACAGTAGCCATCCAAGACGGTACCAAGTTTGAGAGTCCGGTGGAACTGGTACGGCACCACATCAAGTACGTGGACGGACTCCTCACGATGCTCAAGTACCCGTGCTCTAGAAACCCCAGTCAGCCTGCGCAGGGCTACCGGTTCATCACTAACGAGGAGATGCAGAAGACGATGAAGGAAGTGGCACTCTTGCTGGGATACCAGGTGTGTGTTTAAGATGTGTTGTTGTTGTTGTTGTTGTTTTGAAAGGCTTGTTGTTGGGAGTGTGAAAGGCGTGTGTGTGTGAGAGTGTGTGTGTGTGCACGAGTGTATGAAGAGGGTTATGATAGAAGGGGAGTGAGATATGACTTGTTTATCTCAAATATCAGTTCCAACTGTTTGTGTGCTTGAGGCAGATTCTGGTTAACACGTGGAGTTGCTTCATGTAATGAAATAAGCAAGTTTTTTTAATTCCTTATATGGTAAATTAGACGCCATTAATGACTATAATACTCAGACTTATTCAACAACTTCAAACTGCCCTTATAAGGTAATTATGTTCCTGGTGGTAATATTGCATTCTGTCACTAGTAGACCTTGCATGAAGGCAAGAGAGAGAGAGTCTACCTCTGTTGAAAAACAAAGTGACATTTGGGAAGATTTATTTGTAAGTGTGAGTGTGGGCATGGGGGGGGGGGGGGGGGGGGGGGGGGGGGGGGAGGCGGCGAATGAGAGGGATTGTGTTTTAGTTACGGACCTTCAGTTGCCGGTTCCACGTGGTGACCCCTGGGGGAAGTGGATCAATTCACCAATAATTAGTAGTGGTGAACCAAGGGGATTAAGGTACGTATGTATATACATGTGTGTGTGTGTGCGTGTGTTATCCAGGAGAACCAAGTGACTAATGCCTTATCCAGCCGTAGAAGTGCCTTCGAGCAGTTAGTGGGAGGTATCCTCCATCGGAAGCAGCTGTGGTTCCACGGAGCCATCAACCGAGAAGAGTCTGAGCTCAGGATGAGAAGATATGGACTCAAAGACGGTCTCTTCCTAGTCAGAGAGCGTACACAGGTGAGATAGCCGTGACAGGCAGATGGTTTTGAGTTTGCTTTGCGGCAGTTCAATTGGGGAAACAAGTTCATTCATGGAAACCACAACTTTCAACACTAGCTAGCTTGAATGATGTGTTGTGTGGTGCATACATTATAGTGTGTTTCATAAATGGAATTCTCCATTAGCGATGCATTATAGTACGAGTGATTGAGCATTGCTCACTAGAGGATTGGATCACGACTAATGGTGTAGTTATAATTATAGTACTATAATAAAGAGCTGTTTTGTTCATTTTTTTAATTTAATTTACCAAAATACTATACCAACTGCTTATTACTGACATGAAATATACCTCATAATTTTTTTTTTTGATTTATTATTATTTTTTTTTTGTTGTTGTTGTTGTTAGTCGACCAGGTGAAGCTTGTGGTTGGTACGGTGATCTGTATAGTATTGTTTAGAGTAAGTAGCTATGATGATTCACTGAAACTGTGTTAATTGATTGTTTGCTAATTGTAAGAAGAGCAGAAAGTCTTTCCATTTCTATTATTGACTCAGTGTCAGATTTTTGCTCCATAACTTTTTGAGCTCCATAACTTGTTGATACTGTTTGCAAAAGTTTACAAGTGCACAGAGAAGCAGCTGTTTCACAGCAGCAGGAAATCCTTTTAGTGTTGCTAGCGAGTGATTGTAACTATAAAAAATAAACTGGAAAGATTTCACTCCAGTATCTGTTTTTGTTAGTTCGAGTGCTGTTGTTTTGTGGTAATTTTTTTGTTTCCTTGCGATATCTAGAGATGTGGCTTTGCACTGGTAACTTACCAAGTTAGGTCATGTTATAGTGACTGAAGAAACCTATGGTTGGTAATTACCAATTGCACAACACAAGGAATAGTGTAATGTGTGTGACACTTCCTAGATGCATCCAGATACCAGCAGAGCTGACAGAGGTCACCATATAAGACAAAACCGTGCATAAAGAGGTAAAGGGTGATATAGTTACCGACATTCTTACTCATCCTTTTTTTACACACGCAATTTATTAGTTCCAAATTCTATTCAAACTTGTAAATTGTGGAGAGGAAGGAGTTTTTGTTTCAGATCAAAGCAGAGTTGGAACTTGGAGGCCATTGTTATACCAACACTGATCTGTTGAACTCACTATATTACAATGACAAGTTTACAAATATTATTATTACGTGCAAACATCGTAGTTCCTCCCTGCTAAGTACTCGAGTGCACATGTAATCCCAAACCTTCCATAACATGTGCGTCCAAGCTGGAACAACTGAGTGTGTTGGGATGGGTAAAGGGATGGAGTAAGCATCGTCCAATCAGCTTGAGTGGGCTGGGGGCGTAATTGCACAAGATTCGGGCTAGAAACCTTGGAGATATGACCCCCTGGTGGTATGAAGCTTTGTGATTAATTATCATTACATCATTGTACCGGAGCTGTATTAGCTTGAGCGGGCTGGAGCACTAAGGGTCGAAGAGTGAGCCCTGAAGTAGGAGACCTGTCCTGTGATTAACCATCATTGCTACGTGTGTTGTATCAGGTGAACAGCTTTGCCCTCTGTCTCTGCCACAATGGAATGGTCTACCATTATCTCCTCGACATGAACTCCCTGGGTCAACTCTCCATTCAGAACGGGAGAAACTTTGAGAACCTTCTGCAGGTTGTGGACCACTACTCCAGAACCCCGGACGGTCTGCTGCGATCGCTGGGGGAGGTGTGTCCCGTCAACATGTTCCCGCCCATGGAGTCAGAAGTGAGACACGGTCCTCTCAGGATTGACGAGTCCGAGATTTCTGTTCGCGGTGATTTAGGTGAGTGGTGTGCAGAGGAGAGGGAAGATGAGGCATGATAAGAAATGTTTGTTTTGGATCTCACAATATTAGCTCTTTTACCAGCTTATTTACGACTACCAGTTGGTCAGCGTGACAATGTGTGAATATTGTTGTTGTTATTCTTTCCGGTGGTAAAAATATTTAGCAAGAGATGAATTTTTAAAGCAAGTTAAGGCAAAAACTATTAATATTACGAAGAAAAAAAAAATTCTCTGCAAAGAGAAGAACTGAAGATTCGGACTTACTGTATTAACTGGCGACAGTCTCAGAGCTGCAACAGGGTTCAGGCAGAGGTCACCACTTATTTATCTTCTGCTCGATGGATCCTGAGATTCCGAACAAAATTTCTGGCGAACAGAGGTTCAATGGCTAAGTATTCCAGTCTCTATGTTGTTGAAAAAAATTGTAGAAAAATAAATAAATACAGCTTCTCTCATTTCATTTTTTATTGTTACAGGAAGTACTACGTCAGAGTAACAAATCAACAAAAGTTGGAACATTGTTTCGGATAATTGATTTATAAAACAAGAACAGAGAATTGCGTACTGAACTCAGAGCTCATAATATAGTGTTTTTGCCAGTTGAAAGCTATAGATAAAGGAAAATGATCTTGTGAAAATCTCTATTGTTTCAAAGTATTCTTTAGAGATTTTAGACTCATGGGTAAACACTTTGCACCTTTTGGTATGGTTAAGTTCTGTAGATGATTTTTGTTTACGTAGCGCTTGCTGAACCAGCTAATAAATGTCTCATCCAATTAAGATATTCAATATATATTAATTACATCTGTCACCAGTTCAGTTGATGACAGAAGGCTTTGTGCAACAAATTTAATTTTCGTACTTGTGTGTGCATGATGCTTAGCTGTTCCAGTAAAAAATATTTCACTTTTTGCCTGTGTAATTGTGTGGAGGAGAAGCTACTTTTTTGCATCATGCGTGTTACAGTTTTTTTATCAATTCTCTAATTCATGCTCACCATCGTAGAGAGGCGGAACAGTTTCTTTCAGCTGCAATTGAGTTATATTCTCATGTCTGCTTTATCTTAAACTCCCAACCATTTGACATATCCATCTTATAGTCGATGATATTAATTATCATAGCAATACAGTCTTCCCTCGTCTTTCTCTTATCCAGCGCTGATCTGTGACTATTGTTTGTACAGAAACATAAAAGTTATTGGTATTGGAGGACTGTGGTGTATCGTTTACGAGATTAGCGATGAAAGGAGACTGTCAGCGATTGTAAACAAAGTCATACTCGTTTGTGATGAGTAGACGAAACTAATCAAAGATAACGAGTTATTGGGAGAGATTCCCATTCTTCCCAATCAACATATGCACACACACACATGCACACACACACATGCACACACACATATGCACACACACACATGCACACACACATGCACACACACACACATGCACACACACAGATTCACATAGTGAAAACATCAGCAACAGAGGAAATTTTAGCATTACGTGCAATCAGACAAGATCATTCTAGAATTGGTTGTGGGCCATTTTAGTCTACTCTCTGGATATATTATATGCATTGAAAATAGTATTGAGTATTTGCGTTCCATGTCAGGTGCTGGCACATTTGGCACTGTTAAGGCTGGAGTGTACAAGCCAAAGAATGGAGGTCCTCCTGTGGATTGCGCCATAAAAGCCTTGAAACCGATGGACGAACTGCCCAATCAGAAGGTTAGTTAGTGAGTGACTGCATTGGATGATTCTATAGAGCATACTTTAATAACCTTAAACCAGTGTTCTTTGAGTTTATACTTCTTTATGAGTGTGGCATTATGTGGGTGTGGCTGTAGGCGGAGATCCTAAGAGAGGCGGACGCCATGGCGAGCATCAATCATCCCAACGTAGTGCGACTCTACGGTATGGTGACACACGCACACATGCACACACTCTCATGCGCGGGTTTGTGTGCTGTGATAACATTCAGCCTTGATCTTTGATGTAATCTTGTGTGTGTGTGTGTGTGTGTTTGTATGTTGTGACCTGCTGGGATTGTAAACTGTGTTTATTAGATATTATAACTGCCTTTGACTTCACTTGATCTGCCCAGTGTATTTGTATGTGTGTATGTATGTGTTTGTATATGTGTGTATGTATGTGTGTTTGTATGTATGTGTATATGTGTGTGTATGTGTGTTTGTACATGTGTACGTATGTGGTTGTATGTGTGTATGTATGTGTTTGTGTGTGTATGTATGTATGTATGTGTTTATGTGTGTATATCTGTATTAATGTTTGTGTATGTATGTGTGTGTGTGTGTATGCGTGTACAGGTATATGTGTGAGTGATCCCCTGAGATTGGTCATGGAAATTGCGCCTCTAGGCCCCCTCCACAAGTACCTGAGAAAGAAGCAGTGAGTTGGCCGGTGTTATGTGAGGGATTGTAAGTATGTCAGAGTGACAAACCCTGGTTGAATAAACCTCATTCCACATGAGCTCAGGTTGCATAAGTAAGGTTTCCATTTCTCTTGTTGTTTGTGTTGACTGGCACAGACTCTTGTTGTGTATAGCTGCATGTGTGCAGCTCTTTGTGTGTGTGTGTTGATGAGAGTGACCAGTGACAGTTTAAACTGAAACTGTTGTTAACTTAGATAAGGATATGTAGAGACCAGCTGTAGTGTGTGTACAGCAAAGAGCAAACATAGCGTGCGTGTGTGTGTGTGTGTGTGTGTGTGTTGTTATGGATGCATATTACTGTGTATAGTATATGTAATTGTGTATGTATGTGTGTTAGAACTTGTATATGTGTGTATATTTTGCTGAGATGGTGTGTGCTCAGTGAATGTAGCTTTATTTTCCAGGGATTTTTAGCTTTTAGGAGTCCTTCCTCCCCTCCCCAACTTATTGAAAAAGGTATTGCCCTTCCTGAAAATTATTATGACACTCATAGTGAACATTTGCCACAAAATTTTCATCAATTTCAAAGAAATAAGAACCCCCCCCCCCCCCCCCCCCCATCCCCCCTTAAATTAAAAAAAAAGAAAGAATTGATTTGATCCCTCTCAAATTTTGGTTGAAAAAATCACCCTGAATTTCTATAGCTAAAGTCATTTTTCGAATTATTTTGAAATAATTACGGCAGTGAAAAACTACAATAATGATCTTATTATTGGTCATGACTATTTTATCCATGTCTTCACCGCACTTGGCAATATGGTGGTAGAAATCCTGGGCAACACTATATTAGCTAACAACAGAAAGGAAGTGCATATTGCCGGCATCTAGTGGGATAATTTCTTTGACAAAAAAAATACTGCAACTTTACAAAATAATGGTTTCTTAAGTATCTGCAGAAATACATTATTGTCTAATGTTATAGCATTAGCATTAATGATAGCATGGATAACTGAGGTATTCAGATTTGTAGCACTTGTGCAGTGAGAATTTCACGAGGCTATCCTGAATGAACTTTTTCTCGCACCACTAACACTTCTAGTTTGTAAAGCGTGGTTAAGTCTGCTCCAAAGATAGAATAGGCTTAGGAAATATTTGGTAAAGGGTTTAATATTATGTACAATCACAATGTATTATATATTCAACATTTGGGTCAATTTTGTATACGTAGATCTAACAGTGCTTGTTTCACTAACCATTTGGTGTGAGTATGTGTGTTTCTGGGTAAGTAGAAACAGTTTACATCACAGATACACAAACAAGCATTCAGTTAATAGCAGTAGTAAGAGAGGCATGTCATCTCTGTAAGCAACAACACTTGGTCTATAGGATCGCACACACACACACACCAATACACACACCCGTACACCAATACACACACACCAATACACACACCCGTACACCAATACTACACACACCCGTACACCAATACACACACGTACACCAATACACACGCGTACACGAATACACACATGCACATGTGTACACGTGAATTATGTATCACCATATGACCACATGTATGCACATATTCACCTTTCACACACATGTGTGTGTACCACGTACATGTGAATGCGTGGATGTGCACATGTTGGTCACACACACACACACACACACACACACACACACACACACACACACACACACACACACACCCTCATGCATGTAACTTCCTCAGTGAAGTTACATATCCGTTGCACAGATAGTCACAGCCGGAGTTAGAAATGCTTATTGTTACCTCCATCATCAGATTGCATAAGTGGTCCACGGCTGTTAATGAACACGATGGTGATCAGGATTTCATACACAAATTGCAGTATCGCTAGGGGGTGGGAGACACTGCTGTACTAGCCACACCCACTTTTCCAAACTGTACTACTTTGATGCACATACCATGCATAAGATCAGTGTTTGGTCACATGATTTGAGCTAGTAATTAACTTCCCCATATTCGTGGGAGAAGGGGTGAGAAAGAGACTTCGAGTTGGGGGTGGGGGAAATCCCAGGGCCAGCCCCCACCTGCCACTCCCAACTGTATGTAACTCTGACACATGATTTGTGAACTATAAATACCTTAAAATTCTGCCTTGGTACAGGATCGTCAGCTCAGGTTTATTATAATGGGAATGACAATGGATATAATACTACACGCCCACATATGAAACCTTCTTCCGAAGTTGGTTTTGAGATATTGGGTTTTTCTTTTAATGCAAAAAGTAAGATAGTGTAAAATATTCTCTTCATCCAGGTCTACGGTACCTATGAAAATCATGAATATGATCGTGCAAATATCACAGGTATGTTAAGGAAGGATTGGATTCGAGTTAAAGAATATATCATGCAAATTATGTCAACTGGATATTCAGAATTTAATTGTGTTGCGTAACATATTTAATTTGTACGTGAATTTTTTTAAAGTTGTTCATGTAGTAATTGCTCCAGTGAATACAAGTTATAATAACATCTAACATCACTGAATGAACTGCACTAGTAGTGGTCTCAGCATGAAGTGCGAGTGATCCTATATTTCATACATATATACCTGATTACCATATAATGCATGTACACCAAATAAAGTATTCTCTATGCCTGAGAAATGATATTATACTAGCTAGCTGGGGTTGGTTTTCTAAGTAGAGTCTAAATATCATAAATTCCCCACATTAGTATAATTCAACGTCCATTTTATAAATCAAATGGGGTGTGCTACGTAAAGGCCAATATATATATTTTTTAATATATATAAAAAAATATATATAAATATATATATTATATTTATATATATTATAATATTATAGCAGTTGAATCTAATCGCTGTGTGTGTGTGTGATGCACAGGGAATGGAGTATTTGGAACAGAAGCAGTTTGTTCATCGAGACCTGGCTGCTAGGAACGTGTTGGTGGTGAACGAGGACTTGGTGAAGATCAGTGACTTTGGCATGTCCAGAGCTATAGGAGCTGACAGTCAGTATTACAAGGTACTGGAGATACGAATGCATAATTCAAACTAGACTTGATATACTACAAGTATTACCTACTACCCGTAGAGTCCTTGTGATATATTATAGTTTGGCGCTGCATTTCAGGAACTGTTGTTTGCTATTGTTCCCCGAAGGTTCTATACTGTAGCACCCTGAGCAAAGTGAGGCTGCTAGTTAGGGCTTGAGGGGCCCTAAATAGCAGCAACGCTGTGCAATGCCAACTAATTTAGAGTATAGCAAGTGTTCCTGACAACCAAGCTGACTAGTGTCCCTTATCCTGAAGGCTAGGGCACTATCTATCCTGGAAGACCTAAAGAATTTAAAGTGTCTCTGCCACCGTACAGAAACTGCTACGTTCTGGTTCTCATGATAGAACTTGTTGTTGGTTTGTGTTTTGTTGTCAGCCAGTCACGTGATAAAACTGTGCTGTTCTTTTTTGTTGTTGTTGTTCCAACATTGTGGTATTCGTAGCTTATTATCTGAATAGCTCCTGACATTGTTGTAGTAAGGAAAGATATAGTTCTTAAAAAACAACAACAACAAAACAACAACAACAGTGAAGTGCATTATTGTGATGAAAATAATACATATATCCCATAGCTCTCCGTGTGATGATAGTGTGATTCCTAAACACCCACACATTCCTTATGTCCCGGCTAAATTCGCGTACAGATAAATTGATTAAATTGAGCAAGCTAGTTGTGGTATTTTCAATGTTCAGCACAAGCCCTGCTTGTGTTGGTAATGAGTGTGTTGGTAATCTTGTGCAATCATTGTTATTGTGTTGCTAATATTAATTAGTGGTTGTGTCGAACCTGTCGGGCCAGTGTAGTAGACAGAGTGTGAACAAGTGTAAGAATGTGTATGAACAGAAATTGTGGTGAGAGACAGGCGATGAGTCTTGTCAGGATCAATAGGTGTGACGTGTGGTCTGGTGAAGTGACCCATTATCTCAGCTGGATCTCCATGCTACTATGTTAGTGTGTATAGATGTGCTAAACTAAGTGTCACTTACCAAAGCAACTAGTATTTACTGAGTAATGCACACATGGGTATGATGCTTGCAGTCTATTTATGATCACACTCGTATTTCATGGAAGGTATACACAACACGTATTGGTTGAAACTATAACCTCTCAAAATACTAAATAAAAAGTTAATTTAATTGTTATACAGGTGGAGTTCTTTTAGGGAAAAAAATTTTGCTTTTTTTTTTTTTTTTTTTTTTTTCAAATAAATGACAAAAAAATTTGCATTAAAAAAAGATAAATACTTTGTACTCTCCCCCCAATATACACACACACATTTCATTCTGTTTTGTCGTTTATGCTCACTATCTATGCAGGCAGAGACAGCTGGTAAATGGCCGCTGAAATGGTACGCTCCTGAGTGCATCTTCTTTGCCACGTTCTACAGCAAGTCAGACGTGTGGAGCTTCGGGATTACCACATGGGAAGCCTTCTCTTATGGAGCCAAGCCGTATTCGGTAATTACATGTGATAATTCTAACTTAAATCAGTAATATCCTCATGGGTATTGAAGAAAATACTCCAAAATAGACTCAGCTATACTAATATGTACAATATATAAATGTAAAGTTTGAACTTATCACTCACGAAGGTCCCAGGATTTTAGATACTTTCACAATTGTATATTTTTACATATGATACTCGTTCAATACATCCTAGCGTAGAGTTAATTGCTATGAATTGCTACTTGAATGAGTAGATCAGCTGAACACAGCATACATGTAGTAATGTTTTGGTCCATGGATCTGCTTCAGCTAAAACAGGCTATTAATTATTGCTGGCTAATCTCTAATCTACAGGGAAGAAATTCTCATCTCTTAGGCTCACGGGCTCACCTGTGCTGTAGGTGTAATCAACATTTATAAACTGTTGCAGTGTGTGTGTGTGTGTGTGTGTGTGTGTGTGTGTGTGTGTGTGTGTGTGTGTGTGTGTGTGTGTGTGTGTGTGTGTGTGTGTGTTGGGTGCATAGCTATATGACATAAGTTGTTATACAAATAGTAATGGATAATATGTTAATTTGTCATGTCATAGAAGTTAATATATTTAATAGTAAATATTAATTAATTAATAAACCAACCAAATTGTTGTGGTGGTGTTCTGAGATATGTTTCATGCGCACGCGTACACACACACATACTCACAGGGCATGTCTGGCCAGGCCACAGTGGAGATGCTGGAGAGAAGTAAGAGACTGGATTGTCCTAGCAGGTGTCCTTTACCAGTTTATAACATCATGCTCAAATGCTGGTCATGGAGGTATGTATTACTATTACTATTATTATTATTACTACTATTACTAGCTAGAGTACTAGCCTATTTACTGATTCTGCACAAGCACACCACTAGTAGTAGTAGTAGTAGTAGTAGTAGCCCTGCAGTAGTAATTAAATACAAATAGAGCTTATTATGAAAGCTGCATCCATTGTTTTTTTCCAATAACTTCTCTCCTGAAGTGTGCATGGTGTTTAGCAGCAAACTGAATTCCAAGTGTAGCTCACCTGTTTACCAACTGAAGACAAGTAGTGTCATCTGTTGGTAGTTCTAGTCGTCTGCTATGTGTTGCTGGTAGTTCTAGTCGTCTGCTATGTGTAGCTAAGTATGCAATAGCCAGAAATGCACACACAGATAATGGGTGTACCTTTGAACTACGTGTCCTGGAGAACCAACAAATACCACATCTACAATATGTGTGTGTATGTGTGAGTGTGTATGCGTGTGTGAGTGTGTATGCGTGTGTGAGTGTGTTGTTCGAACTTCACCAGAATCGCACTGTTCAATAAGAAAGTGGTTTCATCTCTCTCTCTCTCTCTCTCCCCCCTCTCCCCCCCCCCCCAAAAAAAAAAGAAAAGAAAGGATTCACAGCTGACGATGATAAAAAAAAAAAGAGCCTGTGAAAGAGAGAGAATACATTTAATGAGTAAAAGGCTGAGAAAGAAACTGTGAGACAATCAGGTTACAGGTTATTCTGTACTATAATTCTTTTAAGTCTTTCCTCCTCACAAGTTGCACTAGCCACGCCTCCCTCAGTTGACTGTTTGTTTACCCAGGCCAGAAGATCGCCCAACGTTTGCTGAACTGACGCTGTTGCTTCGAGAGGCGTACGGCCAGATACAGAAGGAGCAGAACAACCCAGCCCCGCCCCCTGTTTGCCCTCCGAGGCACCCGTCATAGCAGATCCAAGTACAACCCTCCTCTCCTTCACATCACTGCTTCACACTCACCCACCTACCTACCCAGTACGGCCTTGTTAAAGCATTTCTACAGGCACTAAGTGGTAATTCAACAGACGTATTTTTTCGTTTCTTTTAGATGTGATGATAGGTCTTCACATTCAGACAACTAGGATGTATGTATGTTATTTAAACTAAATGTTGCATTATTTTCACCCATTAGCTATTTATCCAGTGAAGTTTTGTTCTATGATTGTGTTGCTTTAATTCACACTTCCAAGATCACTTGCATCAGAAACTTCAAATGTTTTCAGTGACTGACTTAATAAGGCAAGTCCAATTAGAGGCCACCAATATTCATCGCACGGTAATAATTCCGGTGATAAATGCCATCTTTCACATGTTACACTTCCAGAGATAAATCAATTTTGTACTGCCAATAGAAATATATTAATAAATAACAACAGACCTCAACAATGATTTTACCACAGTGTTATTCCACAAAGAGTATTCATAATAAACACAAAAACAAACAACTATTTATTACATTGATATTGCAAAATAAAAAATTTTTTTAAAAATTCTGTTCAGTACCGTTGGTGACTTAAATTCACTGCCTAAAGAAATAATATTAGTTATAGGATGAGTGATGATTTTCTTCCCCCATAGTGTGAGGGCCAGGCAATTAGGTATTCTTGGGGGGAGGAATTGGGCGACGAGGGGGGCATAAGGGGGCCGATCTGATGTTGTCTTCCTTAGGATGGTGAGGCTCCTTCTGCATGTAATTGTGTATGTCGCGAAGGATGGCAGATAGCTCTGCAAATGTCGGTCTATCCTCAGATCTTAAAAAATAATAATAAATGAAATGATGGTGTGACCTAACTTTGGGTAAACTACTGGCTTGCATGCCTCACTTTCATGATCAAATCATTCCCTCCTCTTTCTCCAACCAGCCTTTCCCAAAACCCAACCTAGTCTCTATCGAGATTCACGATCAATTCTATTTGCAACACACGCACACCTCCTTGATGATCCCAATCAATCCCAGCCCCTCCCCCTCCCCTCTTCCATAACCAATCCTAGCCCCTCCTCTCACCTCACGACAATCAATTTCAGCCCCTCCCTTCACCTCTTCCACAACCTCAACACCCCTTCACCTCCACAACCTCAGCCCCTCCCTCACCTCCGCTACAACCTCAACCCCTCCTTCACCTCTGCTACAACCTCAACCCCTCCTTCACCTCCTCCACAACCTCAGCCCCTCACCTCCACGACCAGCAACGCAGCATGACCTCATAGACGGACTGCGGGCATCTCTCAGGACGATCCAGTCGCTGGTTGTTCTCCAACATTTGCATGATGTCTTGACCTTTCATACCCTACACACACACACACATACATACACACAAACACCACAAGATGAAAGTTTGACCTTTCATTCCCTATTGTATGTACAAACACAATACAAATGGAAGCTGAAGAGACACTGAATGAGGTGATTCTACCTCACACACGGGCAAGTAAGAGCGACTGGACAATAGAGGAAGTCGAGTACAAGCTGCTGTACATTGCAAGAGAGTGTGTCACTAATGGACTCGTTTCACTAGCCCAGAGTAAGTTCAAAAGGTGTCAATTACTCTCAATGATGCTGTTTAAATTGAACAACAGCTTTTATTTATGTACAATGAAATATAGATTCTGCTCTACTAATGAGCCAGACAAAAGACTAATGTTTTAACAGTCAAGTCTTATTACTTATCTTTAACTAACGAGCCCCCCCCCCCTCTCATCATTGCTCTTAATTGATAATACAAACACAGCACACTTCAAGAAGTGATTTGACAAGGTCAACATCTGAAGAACACTATCTTGCCTTGTCCACGTACCGAATAAGGCTTAAGGCCATACGAAAGCCCCTCCCACGCCGTCACACCAAAGCTCCACACGTCCGATTTGCTGTCAAACTTGGCGTAGAAAATGCACTCGGGGGCATACCACTTGAGTGGCCACCTCCCTGCTGTCTCCGCCTACACAAAATTAGGACACTAATTAATAGAGTTGACAAGGGGAAGGAAAATAAACCTGAGCATTCACTACACGAAGAAAATAGGTAATTAGACTTACTTATTATATAATATAGGCATATCACAATGATGCTCAAATTAAAACTTATTTCTTAAACAATTCCATATGGCTAAGGATTCCATTCCCCGAAAGTTTATGGATTTTGCTGAGTCAGCAAGATGAAAAATATCGGGTTTGAAGCCATCCTGGTATTCATAGATTTACCTATGGCTCAAGATACTCATACAGGTTAGAATCATTAACAAAACAGACTCACGATGAAGGAAGCAGAAAAATAACTAATTAACTAAGACAGGAAATTGAACAATAACATTTACTAATACAAGAGGAATAACGTACCTACACACATACATGCGTACATACATACATACATACACATATACATACATACACACATATATACACATGTACACACATATATACATACTAGTGATGTGCTTGAGCACAAATGGCGAGCGAGCTAAAACTGTACACTATTGTTATATGATTGATTTTAACTTCTAACACTCAAAGCTACTAAAAATAAGGTCGAGTGTTTAAATTACGATTATACGGTAAAGGTGTTTCAATGCCATAGTAACCACTCGCTGCAGCTGTTTGAATTAAAAACAAAAAAACAATACACGTTATTTAAACTTTCTTTGTGATATGCTTGAGCTAAGTAGTAGCTGTAACGCACAATACAACTGGACATACGTACGCATGACTTACCTTAGTAGTTAGTCTAGTGGACGATGAGTTTTCAAGTAAATACTGTTGTGTACGGCTTATAACCATGACAAAGAGCGCATTGACTTACCACTGCCACAAACTCTAATAGAAATGGCTCCGGTAGGTTTTCGAGTTTTAACTGCACCCGCAAATGAATTCAAAACGGTATACAATTCAATTTCTAGGAAGATACGGGCAATGATCGATAAACCTGAGGATTCTGTTTAGTGAAGTTTGGGATGGGGTCAACCACCTAACATAAAAATGCCAGGGTCAAAGTACAAAATGACATACGTACGTCCAAACATATATATAAACAAATATCCCCGATTTTCAATTGTGTTACCCCTGAGAGTGTCTCGCTTGCTCGCCAATTAAAGAGAGGAATTTTGAGAGTAATTATTCTCACCCTGTAATATTCGCTGCCTGCCCCTATAGCTCTGGACATGCCAAAGTCACTGATCTTGACCATATCTTCACTAACCACCAACACATTCCTAGCAGCCAGGTCACGATGAACAAATCTCTTCTGTTCCAGATATTCCATACCCTGTGTGTGTGTGTGTGTGTGTGTGTGTACATGATAACATAGAACATATTACTGAAACAACATGTGACAACTAGACTATGTATACAAAAACATTCACAATTCATAATATTGTTATAATAATATTGTTATAATATATTAACTATGCAGTACACTTCATATAAAATCCAGTACAATAGTTGAATTGATATTGCCATTTCAATCTTATAATCTTCACCCACCCGCTTCCAAAATTTTCAGCCAAATTTGAACTGACAGTGTAGAGTGTAATGACAATTAGAGTTTGTGACGAAGATAGTCAACTTTCAAAAGGATAGCAAGAATTGCGAGTCCACAACAGGATTGTCATCACACATTGAATCCGCTTATATATTAACTAGAAATTAGCATTTTTTTTTTTTAATAAGACCGTTCTTTTTTTTGTCCCAATACAATTTACTATTGATCAGTTTTTGTTTGTTTAGTACACAAAGCAATCTTGAAATAATTATAATAATAGAAAATTTTCTCATTCTAACAGCCAATATTGTTAATTAAAACTTAACCCAAGTTTAATTAACAATATTGGCTGTTAGAATGAGAAAATTTTCTATTATTGAACTCACCTGTGACACTTCTACAATCATATTCATAACTTTCAAGATGGGTATAGACCTAGCATACAACACACAAACAATGTGGGCAGTCAATGAGTCGCTTGGTAAAGGGTCGTTACACTTACTGGTGTCTTCTAAGGAATTTGTTGAGGGGACCTAGAGATGCAATTTCCATAACTAATCTAAGGGGATTACTGACACATATACCTACGGATAAAAAACGAAAAAATTGGTAAATAATTATTCTTACGTCTCACTACAAACTATCCACAAGCCCCACCCACCTATTCACAATCTCCACCCCCCCCCCCCCCCACATTTTATACTCACCATAGAGCTTAACTACATACGGGTGATTCAAATTGGACATGGCGTCGGCTTCTCGAAGGATTTCAGCCTAGTTAAAGGGAAAAAACAACAACAATTTTATTAATGTGCCAGCAATAATACAATACATTACTACCTTATCCCACATTATTAATTTTTTTTGGTTGCCTAAGTCCTCCTCAGGAATTACTAAGCCAGATAATACACAGTAATAAAAAAATAAAAAACAAATCAATGGTTGGTGTAAGTTTTAGGCTTTAGTAACTACTGAGAAGAATTTTGGCAAGAAATTCTAATAAAAAATAATAATATAAATATTTTTTAAAGAGAGAGAGAAAGTGCTTAGCTCTAATTATTATGTGACAGGCTATGAGAAAAGCGACCATTGTGACAATCAATTAAAATCTAGTAAACGCACATTGAAGTCTATTTACCTCAATTTTTTCAAAAAAAATAATTTTTTTTTTGCGTTTTCTGAAACCTTTATTATTAAATTACCCCAGGATAAAATTTCAGCTGATTTGGGCGAAAGCTTCTTTGGAAAAAAAGGGCTTAGTTATGGCGGTCTACCATTCTAATTGCACCCAGCTGCATTTGGAGAATACGGGTTGCTGTTTCTATGACAATACCCACGGAAGCTTAGCCGAAGGAATTAGCTTACAACTAAAACTCTAGCTTACTGAGCGACTGGCAGCTAAAGCCTAAAAGCTTACAAACTTTTTTCACGAAGTCTTGGACAAGCAGTAAGCCATAACTCCACACAAAAACTTGGGCCATGAGGTCACCCTTTCCTGGGAATATTGTATTAACATTATGTAATTCTTTCGTAATAGTATAACGATCCATACATGGAAATCACTCGTAAAACTTCAAACGCAATTTTTTCTTTAGTTTAATTTTTGTGATGGAGCTAACCGCATGGCTTTCTGAGTGTTTATATAGCCCGCAGAGATGCTCCAGGCTAAAGAACAAACGGTAAGCGATTCTACAGGATTACCAAATAAAATCAATTTTTTTAATTTTGTCACAACGATCGGTTTTCTCTTAGCCGGTCACATTTGTTCAGCTGAGAAAGACTGAATCGTTATATAATGTAGAGTTGCACCGATGATCTATCGGTCTATCATTTATCGGCCTACTTTTTCAATATCGGTATCAGTCGTCAACACTACCCGCCGTACCGATATAATTAACCGATAGAAAAAAATTCGTACTTGCTGCGTGGACACTGAACGAATGAGTTTTACTTGCTCTTAGACGGTGTAAAGACAAAGAGGTCACCAATTTGGCACTATTTGTTCCTGGCACTGAAGACTCTAGACTAGTACCATTATATTTCTAATTATGTAAAAATTAAATTTTCAAAATTCAATGAATATATCTATCTGTTGTCGGTATCGGCCTCGATTCTAGATACAAAATCGGTTATTGGTAAAATCTTCTATCGGTGCAACTCTAATATAATGGAATATATCAATCACATTTAAACTAGCAAGATTTAATTTCGAGACAACTGTTGCCAGGGAACCACCACATGCCACAAGCATGAACACCTTACCACCACACCATGGAGAAAAAAAGTAGTTCTTATAAATTCATTAAAGATACACCGTCGACATGATCACACTAGCACTCACCTTCTGATTAGGGAGCTCATCCACAGGCTTGAGGGCTTTAATAGCCACCTCTATTTCGGGACCTCCATTCTTGGGCTTGTATGTGCCAGCCCTCACCGTACCGAATGTACCAGCACCTACGTACATGCACACAAGAAAGATGATAAGCGAGTAATCGCAGAGATGCCAAGTTACACTAGGATACAATTACTAATTCATTAATGCATACTAACCAACATGCATTGGTAAAGGGTAGTCATATGCACAAACGAAGTGCGTTTGCACTAAGTGTGTTGGTAAAGTATCATCATTTATACAAACTCGAATATATTGGCAACGTGTCCCTTCTGTTTGGGTACAAAGGATTAACCCATATTTTTGTACTGAGTGAAACAACGCACCCAAATCTCCCCGGAGGATAATCTCGGACTCGTCAATCCTGAGAGGTCCGTGTCTCACTTCGGACTCCATGGGCGGGAACATGTTGACGGGACACACCTCCCCCAGCGATCGCAGCAGACCGTCCGGGGTCCTGGAGTAGTGGTCCACAACCTGCAGAAGGTTCTCAAACTTGCGGCCGTTCTCTATGGAGAGTTGTCCGAGAGTGTTCATGTCGAGGAGATAATGGTAGATCTGACCACCATGGCACAGACACAGGGCAAAGCTGTTCACCTGGGGTCAGGAAGAGTTACATCGAGTAACACCACATGCTGATTATTGAGGGAGTTGATATTTAGATCAGCAATACTTAAAAAGTATTTCCACATAATGTACAATTGTATGTGCATGTACGGGCATCAGTGCTAGAGGGTGGGGCTAATTTGAGATTTGTGCGCATGCAGCAATTAACAATGGAGTAACCAAAACAGCAAATTATCTGATGCGTCTACTTAGATCAAAATCAGTCCTGGTCGTGTGGTGATGATAAACTGAGCAGTAGTAATTACTACGAATTAACACATAGCAAATAATAAATCTAAATAGTTGCCATCATTGTGCCAACATACTATAACCACACCCACCTTTGTTCGCTCTCTGATGAGGAAGAGTCCGTCTTTGACACCATAGTTCCTCATCCTGAGTTCAGACTCCTCCCTGCTGATGGCTCCGTGGAACCACAGCTGCTTCCGATGGAGGATACCTCCCACTAACTGCTCGAAGGCACTTCGCCTCTTCAGTAGAGCGTCGTTCACTTGATGCTCCTGTACCACAACAAACCCGGCGAGGTTTCATGCCCTTTCTTCTTTAAACCCTAAACTTGTATCTCTTCTTTAATAAAGCAGTTTCACCACAATACAATATGCCTCATGCAATCTGAAGTAAAACATAAAGACAAACTGAAGGAGGAAATGCAAGGCAGGGATGCTAGACCTTGTGCAAGACATGTGCCCCACTGAGAAGAAGATGATGATGATAATAATAATAATAATAATAATAAAGCTTTTACATCTAAACCTCTTCAAGAAAAACAGTTCAGATATCCCTCTAATCCCCAGGACAAAAAAAATAAGAAAGTCACACAGATGTAGAGAACTCCCCTATTTCACCCACTCGCTGTTCAGCTCCTCCTTTTTCGTCCTCCCTCCCCCCTTTGTTCATCCCAGCCCCACCACTTTTCTCCTCACCTGGTATCCTAGCTGCAGAGCGGCCTGTCTCATGGCCGTCTGCATCTCTTCATGAGTGATGAACCGATATCCCTGGGGAGGCGTGCCCTGGCTCCGCCTACACGGCACCTTGAGGGTGGTGAGGAGTCCATCCACATGCCTCATGTGATACTGGACTAGCTTGGCCGGACTCTCAAACTTGGCGCCGTCCTGGATGGCCACAGTCCCGTCCAGGTGTCTGGATAAGATGTAGTGGTACTTGCTGCCCTGAGGCAATACAGGATAACAACAAGTTGAAAATTGGTATAAGAGTAACATCAAATCATTAAAGAAAGAAAGGAAGAAAAAAAAAAAGAAAAGAAAAAAAGCTTTTATGTGGTTTATGCTCACTCACAAACTTCAATCACAATTCCCTGCTTGAAAGTGATTTTAGAATATTTCGAAAGACGCAACACGCCCCCTATAATACTTACAATATCTTTTAGAAAAGTACACGGTAATTAGCAGAGGGATATGTTTCTCCCATTAAATTTTTGATTAATTATTTGTCCAGCGATTCACACTTCTATGTGTATATAATTGGCAAGTGAGCACAGCAAAGTGAGATACTCAACAAGGGTGCACTATATTAGAACCAACTGTAGGTATGTATGCATATATATATAATATATACACACATCACAGGTGTTCTACAGGATTTTTTTGCTAGGGGTGAGAAACGCCGCTGTACTTAGCCACACCCACTTACAACTCATGACGCACATGCCTATATGAAAGTGTAATGGACAGACTTCACACTGACCAGTGTAATGGACACACTTCACACTGACCAGTGTAATGGACATACTTCACACTGACCAGTGTAATGGACAGTGTAATGGACAGACTTCACACTGACCAGTGTAATGGACAGACTTCACACTGACCAGTGTAATGGACAGACTTCACACTGACCAGTGTAATGGACAGACTTCACACTGACCAGTGTAATGGACAGACTTCACACTGACCAGTGTAATGGACATACTTCACACTGACCAGTGTAATGGACAGACTTCACACTGACCAGTGTAATGGACAGACTTCACACTGACCAGTGTAATACTTCACACTGACCAGTGTAATGGACAGACTTCACACTGACCAGTGTAATGGACAGACTTCACACTGACCAGTGTAATGGACATACTTCACACTGACCAGTGTAATGGACATACTTCACACTGACCAGTGTAATGGACATACTTCACACTGACCAGTGTAATGGACAGACTTCACACTGACCAGTGTAATGGACAGACTTCACACTGACCAGTGTAATGGACAGACTTCACACTGACCAGTGTAATGGACAGACTTCACACTGACCAGTGTAATGGACATACTTCACACTGACCAGTGTAATGGACAGACTTCACACTGACCAGTGTAATGGACAGACTTCACACTGACCAGTGTAATGGACAGACTTCACACTGACCAGTGTAATGGACATACTTCACACTGACCAGTGTAATGGACATACTTCATACTGACCAGTGTAATGGACAGACTTCACACTGACCAGTGTAATGGACAGACTTCACACTGACCAGTGTAATGGACATACTTCATACTGACTATTGTTTGGGTCTTACAACTCACACAACTCAACTTTAGATATCATATTAAATTAACTTTCGAAACTTCTGATGGAAGGGAGGGGGGGGGGGGGGGGGGGGGGGGGGGGTTCTCAGGATATATACAGACATGGGTATGGCGTGAAGAGAAATGAAATTAATGACAGTTTAGTAATTGGGTCGAGGCAGGCCGATGTAAATGCTTGAACTTATGTTTACTTAGCCAACAGCCTACCATTGTACAGCAGAAAAACTAAAAGACAACTACATCTATTTAGCACTGCTAAAAAGGCAAGTCAATTCCACTTTAGCATGCCATTATACATACGTTAAATACATTCCCCTTTAGCATGCCAAAAAAATGCACTTCAACTTCAGTTGTTGCTAAAACTAAGTACTCGAGGCTCTAGAAAACTTGATGGTCTTATCTAATACAGGCCACTAGCTTGTACTGAGTCTCTCCCTAACACAGGTCTCATATTCATACACTGTACATAATTATATTATTATACGTGTAGTTAACATGTTAAATTGATGAACGTGAACGAAACATTACATGTGTTTAATGGAGACTGGCTCTCCCAGTGAAGCACACCACTACATATATACATATAATATGTACATTCTATTATGATATCTTCACAATAGTGTTTTTAGGCTCATGATACAGATGTCCGAGAAAATTAATTCATTGCTCTTATACTGAAGGTAAGAAGGGGAGGGGAGGGGGGGGAACATACCAGCACATAACATCATTATCAACCCATCAGCCATTCTCATGAGTACAATAGCAAGTTTTCTCTGTCTATACTTTTAGCCAATACACATATTTTTAAACCTGACCCGACATTTCAAAACATCTTACTGAATTACTCCTGCTGGGTAAAGTTAAATTAAATTGCAAATTTTGATTTATTGGCTGCATAAAAGGAGAGAGAACTCCTATTCGTTATTACAACCCACGTCCCTCCAATGACTAGTACAGAATCACCATTAATACCCACCCTACTCCGACATCTCCTAATACACCTGCAGGGCTGAATGCCACACCCCAATAAGGGTATTAAAAATCACAGCTGCCTCCTTTGGTAAAGAAACAACAAACAATTAATTTAGAAAATGTCACAAACACATGCACACACACATACACACACCTGGAAACAGCAGGTACTGTCAACTGAGCGTGTGCAATAGCTACTTATTCCAGCAATGCCCATTGTGTGCTGTTGACATCGCTAATGTGACCGTGGTTATGAAAGCAGATGCATGTACAAGCATGTGACAGAGATGAAATTATCACACTCCTGGAATGCAAGAGAAGGAGGGGAAAAATTACATCTTGTGACCACACCCACTTACAAGCAATAGCACGGGCACAGTATAGCAAGCAGTGGCTGCTTTGAATCATATTAGCATGCCAGTGTCACATAGACAACTAAATTAGGAGGACAGAAGCAGAGGTTTATTGGTGAGATATCAGGAGGAGAAATGAGTACAAATAACTACTTGCTTGTGTAAGTGAGCATATCTTAAACTACTTTAACACAAATGCAAAGCTATTTGAATGCATACTGTATATGCTACTAACTAAAACTTAAATGCTGAAGGATCTCAAGTCAGGGCAAAGGAGATTACTGCTGCTGTGCTACAATGTCACTCTATCTGGACCATCCTAATCTACCCTCAACAATACGTTCACATAGATGTCAATAAGTCGTGTTTATTTTAATTGTTGTTGTGCCATACAGGGAATACAGGAGAATTGTTAGTGTGGTTATAAATTATTTGCCAATTTAACATTTACCAAATTGTTCTCAACATTAAGCTCCAATATTTTATTGGATGCTCACTTAATTTTCTATTCGGCATTGGTGGCAAAGGTTGTAATAGCAACAAAAAAAAATCTCCACCCCCTCCCCTCCCTTAACTAAATTTCTTGCCACTATTTCTATTCTTCTCCTTACCTGGTAACATAATGACAAGATGAACTCTCCAGTGGTACTCAGACTGTCTCTGACTAGAAAACATCCCTCCACATTGCCTCTCTGGTCTAGGATCTTCTCCGCATCAGTTCTAGACACCCTCCCATGGTACCACGCCTCCTTGGACAGATCCCCGGCCATGTTGCACGGATACAACGCCTGACTCAAGACCTGCAGAAACTAAGGATAAGGAAATGGGAGATAAGGAGGAAGAAGATCCAAGAGAGGGGATTGGGGGGGGGGGGGGGGGGGGGAGGATTAGAATTTAAGAATTTGATAAAATCATCTAAGTCAACAGTCACGTCACAATACAGCTAAGTATGTACATATACATACATAACTAAACTGTATTAAGGACTACCTTAATTGTACTTTAACTGTGTGTTTGGAAGTGCCACTATACTCCAGTAGTAATACTGCATACCGGGACATCATACACTGTGCAAATTACTTAGTTCCTTTTCTTTCCTTTTTTCCTTCAGCAAAGCTATGATTAAGGGCTGCTAAAATATTGGTGTATTTTTTTTTCACTTCCGCTTCCCTATGTATTCTGCATTTCATATTGCTTAGTTGTTGTTGTTGTTGTTGTTATTACACTAACACTTATCTTGTAATACATTGAAGTTCAGTACCAAGTGAGCCCACAAGATAACGCAATTACTACCTAAACTGATACTTATAAATGTTGAGGTCAATAGTTTATCAATCAGACAGAAAATATTACAACAAGTATCTTGCCGTGCATGTGTGCCGGGATTCTATTGAAACTAAAACTCAAGAAAAGAATGTATTGAACATGTTCTGGAAGCTGACAGGAACTTAGTATAGAACACACGCACACATACGTATACATACACACATACCAGGGTTTCATATAGGATTTTTTCTGGGGGGGGGGGGGGGGGGGGGGGGTTGCACACGTTTGTTTGACCACACCCATTTTGCTGAAACCACAACCATTTGATTAAAAATCGTCTCAGGTCTAGAATTAGTGACATCAATCTTGGAAGACTAATGCGTATTGCAATTGAAGGACATCAATTAACTGAAGTAAACTTTCACCAAATATTAGATATATACAGACAAAAAAGAACACAGAATACCATTATAAATCATAACCACAGAATACCATTAAGTAGTAAATATTATTAATTTATTTCATGAAATTCTGGGGGGGAGGGAATCCCAGGGCACCCCTACCTCTGTATGAAACCCTGCATACACAGATATACAAGGTTCACGCACGCATACATACAAAACACATACACACACATGGATGTATGTATACACAGCACACACACACACACACAAGCTAACCAGCGACTCCCATCTTACACTTTGAGTTTTCATGATAATATTTGTAATTAAGTACTGCATAAATGAATTTCGACATAAATATCACTTAGCAGCAATTGTTTACAATAACAATCAAATTAAGTTAAAAAGCTAAGTACTGCATAAATGAATTTCGACATAAATATCACTTAGCAGCAATTGTTTACAATAACAATCAAATTAAGTTAAAAAGCTTTGCACTCGAGGTATGACCCACTTGGTCTCGAGCCTAAAACATATCTCAGAGGGCAACTTGTAATTTGTCAGGGGCTAGACCTAATCTCTCTGTCACACCCAACATACTGAAACTTGTTAAAATTGGTGGTTATAAAAGTGGGTGTGACTTCAGGATGTGATTGTGTCTACAACTCCAATGATCTCGTCCAACTCTAGTCTACGGGTCTAGATAATTACTGTAAACGAGAGATACTAGCTAATTAGCCGCATTTAGCTACACTGGGGTCATGATATCTGACAGTCAGAGTTCTTCCCTTAGGGTCAGTTGCAGAGCTTCTGCAGCAGACAACAACTACTCCACTGCCACACCAGATGGAGAAACACAAGCCACTACTTCCACTCTAGCCCCAGAAACACATAATAATTCCTCTAAAGTGTGACAGCTATACCTCAGCCCTCACCAGTCTGTGCCAGGTGCCTCAACGGCCAATCTCTATCCCAATATCTTCCTCCTCCTATACCTCCCCCCTCACCATTCTAGCTAAGCCCAGACATGTGTGTGAATGACTGCCCCATTGAGGTGAATACTGAATGGCAAGAATTGGCTGACCTCTTGAATGAGATTGGGTCTCAGGAAGCCAAACCCCCCCCCCCCCCCCCGCACATAGTACAATGCAATTAAAAAACAACAACTTGCAACTAAGGGTACGGGTACTGTATGATAAACATTTAATATGTTGCTAAGACAACAGGTACATGTTGCATCAAATACCATCTGGTAACACAGTCCTCCATGATGTGGGATTCTCACAGTGTGTGTATGTGTGTGTGTGTGTGTGTATGTGTGTGTATGTGTGTGTATGTGGATACATTCATATATTTTAACTCATTTTTTGCTATTCTTTAGCTTAGCAATAGCTGTGCTGTAACACTCCACACTTTCACACACACTTGCTCACTGACATACCAACACAAGACATACCAACACAAGACATACACACCTTCATGGTTAGACTACTGGACAATGGATTTTCTTATACAGGAGGTGAGAACAGAGAAAATACAATAATAACCACACGCACAGCACACAAACAAACTTCTAGCACATCTGGTGACGAATTCCTGAAAATTTGCCCCTTGACAACATTGACCTGAATCTCCAGTTTGTTTTTTTTTTTTTTTGTTTTTTTTTTTTTTTTTTTTTTTTTTTTTTTTTTTTTTTTTTTTTTTTTTTTTTTTTTTTTTTTTTTTTTTTTTTTTTTTTTTTTTTTTTTTTTTTTGGGGGGGGGGGGGGGGGGGGGGGTTTTTTTTTTTAATTTTTTTTTTTTTTTTTTTTGGTTTTTTTTTTTTTTTTCTACACAGTCTAGTAAACCAACCTGTGCCTGTCTATGCACACAGAAATGCGTCAGTCACCTTTCCTTCAGCTTCGATCCACCAACCTTAAATCCAGAGTTAGCATTAGCGAGTGTCAATTCAACCATCACACTGGTGGCGTGTAGGCGTGTTTTTTATCAATGCATGACATGCCTCCCATGCACATATGACTGCCCATGTGCAATTCGATTTGTTACAATTTGCTTGTCTGCCCGAGCCATCCAAATTATTTACTAAATAAGAGAAATTATAATGGAGGGAGAAAGGAGGGAGACTGTATACTTATCTAATCAAATATCAACAAGCACCAAACAACAACAACCACAACAACCCATATGTATATTGCTATCCTAACTAAAAAAGTAAGAAAGTAAAAACAAGGGGAAAAAGGAAAGGTAGGGGGGGGGGGGGGGGGGGGGGGGAGGGGGGGGAGAGAGAGAGAGAGAGAGAGAGGAAAAGAATCATCTTTCTTTCAAATCTTCATCTTCATCCCCTTCCACTCTTCTTGCTATTCTGGCGTACACACACACATCCTTACAAGATTACACGAACACAAGCACACGCATATATACATTACCACGTATGCACACTCAACATAAGGTGTTGCACATTCAATCAATTCTGGAACTTGGAATCAATAGAATAACAATGTAAGAGTACAAGCTGTGGAACTGGTACAGCAAGATGTGGAACTGGTACAGCAAGATGTGGAACTGGTAAAGCTAGATGTGGAACTGGTACAGCAAGATGTGGAACTGGTACAGCAAGATGTGGAACTGGTACAGCAAGATGTGGAACTGGTAAAGCTAGATGTGGAACTGGTAAAGAGCTAGATGTGGAACTGGTACAGCAAGATGTGGAACTGGTACAGCAAGATGTGGAACTGGTACAGCAAGATGTGGAACTGGTACAGCAAGATGTGGAACTGGTACAGCAAGATGTGGAACGGGTACAGCAAGATGTGGAACTGGTACAGCAAGATGTGGAACTGGTACAGCAAGATGTGGAACTGGTACAGCAAGATGTGGAACTGGTACAGCAAGATGTGGAACTGGTACAGCAAGATGTGGAACTGGTAAAGCTAGATGTGGAACTGGTAAAGCTAGATGTGGAACTGGTACAGCAAGATGTGGAACTGGTACAGCAAGATGTGGAACTGGTACAGCAAGATGTGGAACTGGTACAGCAAGATGTGGAACTGGTACAGCAAGATGTGGAACTGGTACAGCAAGATGTGGAACTGGTACAGCAAGATGTGGAACTGGTACAGCAAGATGGGGAACTGGTACAGCAAGATGTGG
>WLWD01003412.1_pt1 | contig 59854 bp, 46 predicted proteins | sample 6712731 | NCBI WGS metagenome assembly WLWD01 (sample SAMN12718690, study PRJNA576275) | sponge metagenome | isolation source: marine sponge | host: Mycale hentscheli | place: New Zealand: South Island, Marlborough, Capsize Point | collected 2014-11-01 | reverse complement strand
ACAGGGTAGAAGTAGATAAGGCACAAGATCTATCAGCTGTTCTTTTGGTTTTGTTTGTGTGCTTGTTTTGGGGTGAGGGTGTATGCCTTCCTTGCTTTCTTCCTTTAGTCTTGCTTTCAAACAGCATTCTGGGGAATTTGTCTGGAAGAGTTTGTGACATAAACAGTGAACATTTATGTTTAGGTCAAGGATACTGGGGCTAACCTCGCCATTTGCCAGTGGGGATTCGACGACGAGGCCAACCATCTCCTCCTGGCCAACGAACTGCCTGCCGTTCGCTGGGTGGGTGGACCCGAGATAGAACTCATTGCCATAGCAACAGGAGGACGCATCGTGCCTCGTTTCGTTGAGCTGACAGCAGACAAACTTGGTCGAGCGGGTCTGGTGAGAGAACTCACGTTTGGGACAACCAAGGATCGCATGATGGTGATAGAAGAGTGCCAGAATTCAAGGGCAGTCACCATCTTTGTGAGAGGCAGCAACAAGATGGTGAGTCATTTACAAAGGGTTGGGTGAGAGGTGGGCAGTGAGGATACTTTGTATTTGCAAGTTTTGGCATCCTTTGGTGGTCGATTTAGAGCTGTGACTGTAGGAAGTAGTCAGTGGTTAGTAAAGTTTGGCTGTGTATTTTACATTTTAGTTATTCCTAATAGTAGTCACTTTTTTCATTGCTCTCTTAATCTTTTATAGATCATAGAAGAAGCCAAGCGCAGTCTCCATGATGCGCTGTGTGTGATTAGGAACTTGGTAAGTGATAGTCGCGTGGTGTATGGAGGAGGAGCTGCAGAGATAGCCTGTGCCATTGAGGTCTCCAAGAAGGCAGATGAGGTGAGATAATGAGATCTACTAAAGAAATATTCTTCAACTGTTTCATGTCTACATTGTTAAATTATTGTTGTTGTTTGTTTTTTTTTTGTTCTTTTTCTCTCCTTATCTGTTCCAGATCTCGACTATAGAGCAGTATGCCATGCGTGCATATGCAGATGCCTTAGAGTCTGTTCCCATGGCTCTGGCAGAGAACTCTGGGTTGAACCCAATTGAGACCCTGGCCAACGTCAAGTCCCAGCAGATAGCCGAAGGCAACGCAACACTCGGCATCGACTGCATGCAGGCAGGGACCAATGGTGGGTGTGACGTAGTGATGTCATTATAACTCAAGTGAATCAGCTTGTTCGATAACCCTTTTGTCAGAACTAAAATGATTTTTTAAAAATTGAAGGATTTTATATCCTACAACTGCTGAAACTTTTTCTTTCTTTTTTATGCATAAGTCCAAAAACTATTTAGAAGCACGTAATAGTAGAGACAGACCAACTAAACGACACTAGTATGGGGTGCTGAGTCAGCGTTATAATTTTGATTGGAATTGTGGAAAGGGTAAGAAATATAGATGTATTTTATTGAAGGAGTTAGAGTGTTGGTATACACCACCTTGTGTGAGTGTTTATTGTTTGTTTGTTTGTTCCATTCCAGACATGAAGTCTCAGCACGTGATAGAGACTCTCCTTGCCAAGAGGCAGCAGTTGACTCTGGCTACTCAGCTGGTGAAGATGATCCTGAAGATAGATGACATCAGATCTCCTGGACAAGGACAAGACTCCATGTAGATCATTGTATTCACCAGTTCTGTCTTTAGTTAGCAGTTGTAGTCATTGCTTAATATACGCTATGCTTGCAAGAATCAATTTTTCATTTTTAGTATTTCCACTTTTTAACTGATGGAACCCAAACAGGTTGTACACGTGGCATGAAACTCTTAGTTTCAACCATTGCCCATCGTGCATTTGGCCCCAGCATTCTTGAGGCTCTCCAAGCAAGCTATTTACAAATTACTGTGTGTACTGTAATTAATACACACACACACTAGAAGAAGCGTTTGGTTTAGAGGACCAGTACAGAAGGGCTTCAAAAATGTACCAGAATCAGCTATGACAGCTCAATACAATAAATGGGCAAATGTTTTCTTACTATTTGTGTATTCTATACAACAAGAGTGTCGGATTCCTTCATCAATGAGGAGGGTACATGACCTTACACTGCTAGCAAACTGCACAAGTCCAGATGCTGGAGGGTAAGGTAAGAGAACCACTTCTATGTCCTCGCATTACTGCTTCCCATGTGGCCATAGCCAAGTATACCCCTTGCCAGCTCGGCTTGCATGTGCACTCTTGTGTAAACTTCACTTATTGGAAAACAAATGAAATTTGCAAAGCGATATCAAGATCGAGTACAAGAAGAAAGACAGAAATGTTCGTATTGTAACCTAATGTGGTGCCTCAACATCCTGTGTTAGAACTTCTCTCAGTTTCAGTGCACGAGCTGCAAATTCCTTCCTGACTTTTGTTGTCTCTTCCAGAGTCTTCTTCAAGCAGTAAGGACACAAGGTGTGCAACAGTTTCAACCCTTGACACTTCTTGCACACAGTGATATTAGTCTTTGGCTTCAGCTGCTTGTGAGAATTTCGAAGCCTTTTCTTACTGTAGGAAGTTCTTTTCTTTGGCACTCCCCAAAGTAATCCATTCCAACTGGACAAGTCGTCTGAACTTTCTACTTCCAAACCATTTCCCAAAGGGCACCAAACCAGTTCTGGGCACATCTGTGGTTCTACTCCACCAAGCCACGTCTCATCCGAATTCCACAGCGAAGAGAGAGATGAAGTGACATAAATGTAGGCGCCCCGTATTTCCCTAGCACTCAGGGAAACCATTCTCTCGAGCGTTCTTGTGATGTTGAGCATTGCCATACTGTAGTGTGTCCGCTGCCAAACGACCTTTACCTTATTGCATTTGGATTGGAAAAGATCGCCGGGAAAAGGAAAAAAAAGTCGCGAATTATAAGCGAGACGAAGTTAGTGGGCGAGGTTATTGTAGGAAGTGCAACCCTTATCCAGGCCCAAGATCAACTGTAGCATACACTTGCAAGCAACACAAAGAAAATGAGTGTTTGTACTTGTCACTGCAAGATAGGTCCTTCTATTCTCAATGCAGACCTCGCCTGTCTCGCTGCTGAGAGCCAGAAAATGCTGGACTGTGGCGCAGACTACTTGCACCTTGATGTTATGGATGGGTAAGACTTTATCTCTGCTCATAAGACTGTATCTCTGCTCATAAGACTGTATCTCTGCTCATAAGACTTTATCTAGGTCTATCATTATCTTCAAATAGCAGCTCATAGCAAATTGGTGGTTTTAAACTTATTACTACCACAAACATGATATCGTGGTAAGCCTCCAGCCAGCTGCTAATTGGTGGGTTCTTTCAGAAAATCAGCAAATTATGTGGTATGGAGTAGCAGCAATAGGTCAGCAGATTATAGTATTCTTACAGTTCTAATCTGGGGTTCGAGGGGGGGGGGGGGGGGTGGCAAGTGCATTTTGCCCCTCTTGAATAATTTCTGAACATTTTGTAAGCTAAATGTAAAGTTAAAATTGAATATGGAAGGTGATTATGAAATGTTTGTAAGTGTTTATGAGTTTCATTTGTGACTGGGAATTAGGTTTGTTAGAATACTGTACCAGTTACTTATCATTTCTCCTTTCCTGTTCATCTCCTCTTCCATCTTAATTATCTATCAATTTTGTAACTTCCTCTTAGCTCAGTCGCACCCTCCCTGAGATAAACTCCTGCTCTAATCATTATTACTTCAATATGTCAAAATTATCAACATTTCATTTTTTTTAATACAATTACAGTCAGCCTTAGTCTCTCTTGTCTTAGTAATAATGATATTTTCAAAAGTTTATTTTTTTTCCTTCACGTCAATGTTGTCTTTTACTTATTATTATAATTATTATTATTATTATCTCTGACCATTATACTAGAGTGCAGATGTTTACAACTTTTGGATTTTCGTACTTATTGTATTTACAATGTGGAGACACTTTACCAACTTGCAGTAGTTTTTCATGGCTAACTAATTTAGGCACTTAATTGTATTATTAACTTGTTCTTTGTGTGTTTTCATTCCCCCACTTTGTCCCTCGTTTCCTCCTCCCTTTCTGCTATCTTGCTATCAGTCATTTTGTTCCAAACTTGACATTTGGGCACACCATGGTGAAATGCCTTAGGGCGAAGATTCCGAAGGCTTTCTTTGGTATGTTTTCAACTTTAATTTAGTTGGGCAATGTATGCAGTGGTGTGCTCTAATTGTAGACATGCACATGATGGTTTCAAACCCAGAGAAGGTAAGAGTAGTAGTAGTATACTAGATTAAATATTAGCTTATTACTATTGTTGTTGTTATTGTTATTGTTGCTGTCATTTTTGTTGTTAGCTATATTTAGTAGTTTATTCATGAACTCTGTACAGAACATAAACTAAACGCATGGAAAATCTGTCAATATACAAATTTAGAAATATGTTTCCATTTATGCACTTATTATAAGTGTTAACTTCAACTCCAGTTGTTTGTTGTTATTGTTGTTGTTGAGTCAATTGAGTTTCTTAACTCTGGTATTGTGGTGACTTGACTCATGAGTATGTTTGTGGTTTGTTGTATTGTCATCTTATACTTCCTGTTTACCCTATTTAATCAGTTATTACTGGTGTCATGCCAGAGTATTATTGGCGAGCGAGCGTAGCGAGCGAGACACTTACAGGGGTAACACAATTGAAAATCGGGGATGTTTGTTTATTTATTTATTTATATATATGTTTGGACGTATGTATGTCATTTTGTACTTTGACCCTCCGTATTTTTGTGTTCGCTCGGCGTTCGACCCCGTCCCAAACTTCACTAAACAGAATCCTCCTGTTTAGCGACCATTACCCGTATCACCTTAGAAATTGAATTGTTGTACCGCTTTGAATTATTTTGCGGGTGCAGTTAAAACGCAAAAACTTATGGGAGCTCCATTTCTATTCGAGTTAGTCGCTATTTGTCACAGTTATAAGCCCTACTCAACAGCATTAACTTGTAAATTCATTGTCCACTAGATGAACCACGAAGGTAAGTCTTGCGTAAGTATGTTCAGTTGTGTGAAAGTATTGAGCGTTACAATTACTATTAAGAATGTCACAAAGAAAACTTTAAATAACGTGACTTGATTTTGTTGCTTCTTTTTCAATTCAAACAGTTGCGTGGAGCGGTTACTATGGCATTGAATCCCCTTTACCGCATATTTAAAAACTCGACTTTATTTTAGTAGCTTGAGTGTTAGTATTTAAAATCAATCTTTTAACAATAGTGTAGTTTAAGGCTCGCTCGCCATTTGTGCTCATGCACACCACTAGTTATTTGTGTGTATTGTGGTTGATTGACAATTATTATGAACCTGAGAACTTGACAGGTATGGCATTTTTAAAAAAGCAGACAGCTTGTATTTGTTTAATTGAATTTCGTCGGCAGAGATGGCTTACTTGCCGTCACTGCAGTATCAAACACACCACTCTATGTTTTATACTGTGGTTGCTATGGCTATAGTGGGTGGAGGAGATGGCTAACGCTGGAGCTGATCAGTACACCTTCCATCTGGAGGCCACTGGTAAGTCATGTTGTACTACTTCTTAGAGAGGATTCACGACAGCATTATACTTACAGACAACCCAGAAGCTCTTATCAAGCAAATTAGAGCAGCTGGTATGAAGGTGAGCACAAACTTCTTCTCTACTTTTATTTTAATTGAATAAGTTTGGAAGAGTTTAGAACAAATGAAAAGATTTATCACTGTACCTATCCACCAGAAGCCCTGAAGCACTTTATTGTCTCTTTTTTGTTATTGTTATTGTTTGTTCGTTCGTTGTTGTTGTTGTTTTGTTGTTTTTTTGTTGTTGTATTTTGTAGTGATAAGTTATGAAGTGTTTCTAGTCTTTTGATGATTTTAGTCAAATACTCCCAGACCTACAAGTGGTAGACAGACGAATAGGTGTTAGAGAAACTAGAAGTAATTATTTATTCCTGAATGTACTATTGAGTTAACATACTTTATAGAACACCTGTGTGATACGAAAAAGGCCACACAGATTTTCTGGGTTTTGCTTTTTAGTTAGTGTGTCGTTGTTGTTTTTTTGTTGTTGTTTTTTTTTTTTCCATGTCGAATGTAAAGATTGTCAGAAGATTGTGAGATGGATTGCATTTTCATCTGGTCTGTTGTTATTTTCATCTGGTCTGTTGTTGTTGTTGTTATTTTCATCTGGTCTGTTGTTGTTGTTGTTATTTGTTAATGATGTAATTCCATTATTCCGTGCAACGATATCTTGTGATGAGTGTAGGTTGGAATTGGCATCAAGCCGGGCACGCCAGTGGAAGATGTGCTACCGTACGTGGAGCTTGTTGACATGGTTCTCATCATGACCGTCGAGCCAGGGTTCGGAGGGCAGAAGTTCATGACTCACATGATGCCCAAAGTTGCTCTTCTGAGAGAGAAATACCCGGGGTTAGATATTGAAGTGGACGGAGGGCTATCTCTTTCTACTATCGAAGCTGCCAGTAAGGTGGGTGTGTCCTAGGTGTGGCTTGGATGATGGGATGCCATGCCTACATCACTTGTAGCACTTATGGTCCACCAAATTTTAATTTTATTAAATTAGAAATATCTTTGCTATTCCTCCCGTGTATTTGAATAGTAGGAGTCTATTGTACATGTGAGGTCACATGACTGGTACACCCAATGAAGTTGGGCTCTGTTTCCATAATCTCCAAGAATTGGGAGACTAACTCCTGCAACTTCTAAATACTATCACTGCCTCGTGTTGGTTTTGTGCCGTTGTGACTGTATAATTAGTGGGTGGAGACTCCCAGGAATGAAACCCAGCGAGGGAGGAGAGGGGATATAGGAGAATATATTTCACAGAATCTAACGTTTAAATATTTGAACTTGTATTACTCTGTTAACTGCCTAACAACACATAGTTAACTCTGATAGTCACTAAAAGGCACCACAAACTTTTCTGCAGTGCTGTTTAAAGGCGGGCACAAGTTGACTTTAGCGTGCCAATGTTTATTATAATGAAGCAATCAGTACATATTTAAATATTTGCTGAAGCACACCTTTTATTAGACATCAGTGATACTCTATATCGGTGGAATTTGTTGATAGTGTTGCTATTATTATTTTTTTTTTTTTTTTTTTTTTTTTTTTTGCCTCAGGCCGGTGCTAATATGATAGTCTCAGGAAGTGCAGTAGTGAAGAGTCCAGATCCAGCAGCTGTAATCAAGGAACTAAGAGAAGTCGGGGAGAAGTGGCTTCATGCCGGCCCTCCTGTTGTGGCTACTTGACTAGGATCTTGTTTTTCATTCTTTTTTCTATTCCTTCCAAATCCATTCATGAATTCTCTGTTGTACATCTTGTGGCTAGTGTGTTAGAACTGCTTACATTATGTGTCCATTTAGTTGTTGCTATTACAGTCAGACCTTGCTCAAGAACAAGAATGGACTCATGCTAGAACAGACAAACTATGTATTTTATCAAGAAACCAACAGTTTCAAATTGACACAGCAGAACTTATTAAACTGGTTCACTTGATTGGCATTCCATAGCTAATCCAGACAATATTCAAACAAGGCAATAGCTTCTTGTCTTATTTACAGACTCTGGGTACATGAAGAGGTCTTCAGTTCACTTGGTTTCAGTTGCCTTGGCAAAACACTTTTTAAGTCCATCACTTTGAAGACAATGAGACATGTGAAGCCAAATTGCAATGTATATAGCTAGCGAGTTACACACTTTATTATTAGAAACAACGGTCAGCTAAAATGCAGGACTCAGTCACGCTGAAGCAACACCTCGCCTCCAACATATTCAACTTCAATAAGGTTGCAGTTATATTGGTATTTGGCGATTATGTGTGCTGAGTGGACGTGTGTGTGTGTGTTTAATGGGGGGGGGGGGGGCAGCTGAGTTTTTATGTTTAGACCAAATGTATTGGACTGGCATAGGAAAACTTAATGTGGCACAATTTTATTCAAAATGTCAGGAATCGCATAGCCAGGCATGGCCTGTTGTCATGGCATAGCCAGGCATGGCCTGTTGTCATGGCATAGCCAGGCATGGCCTGTTGTCATGGCATAGCCAGGCATGGCCTGTTGTCATGGCATAGCCAGGCATGGCCTGTTGTCATGGCATAGCCAGGCATGGCCTGTTGTCATTTTCTCTCCTTTGTTCAATTCCTTTATATTCCTCTCTTTCCTGAAGTCCTCTTTTCCCGTAACATTTTCTCTGTATTGAAATTCTTCTCTTTCCTCAACAAAGCTTTCATTTCCACATGTCTTTTTCTTCTCTCTTATCTTTCTCTTCCCTGACATTCATCTCTGTAGCTCCTCTTCGTGCTTCATTGCGTAATATTCCTGGAATGCTTCCTCGGTAAAACTATCCTGAGGGGGCAAGAATAAATATAGTTTTTTGACAAAAAGTATTTCAAGATTAATTTTATAGCCTTAGTTTTTCACTAGCAAAGACTACAATTTTAGTTTCAGTTTTTCCAATGTACTTTTTGTTTTTCAAATTTACCAACTTCTATTTTAGGTTTTAGTTTTGGTTTTTTAGAATTCAATTTTTTTTTATTCAAGTCATATTTTAGATATTTTTTGTTTTTCAATTGCAGACTTCAATTTAGTTTTTGTGTTCCACCATATTGTTATCAGCTTTTTAGTTTTGTTTTTTAAACAGGAGTAGCTACAATAATTTAGTTTTTGAAAATAATTATTATTACCATGTGGCCAGTCTCTACTGAACTTAACATGCACATGCTAAGGGAGGGGGCTGGGTTAGATAGTCTAGCAACCACTGACTGCTGTCCAACAGTTTGCCTTAGCCAAGCAATTAATCAGGTGCTACGAAGAAATGATTGGGTAAAGGGTTTTGCTTCCTGGGACTACCACTAGTCATTCGTCTTCTTTCAGAGATGTCACTTCAAATAGTTAGCTATATTTTTAGTTAAAAAATAGTTTTAGTTTTAGTTTTTATTCAAGAGCTCTATGACTTTAGTTATTATCATCCTATGTGAAATTTAGTTCTAGTTAGTTTACTAAAATTAATTTTAGTTTTAGTTTTAGTTAACCAAAACAACACTAGTAACTATACCAACACTAGTCCCTATCAGTTTAGCATACTATTGAGTGCATTGTGTTTATTCTCAGTTTTCAGGTGGTTTGCAACTTAGAGGATATGGAAAATGTCAAGGTATGCACTAATTATTTATGCATTATAATTTAATCATTATAAACATGGTATTTTGTGTGTGTAGCCTGGAGGAGCTAAGATAGCCCTGATTCAAGAAGATAAAATGGTGAGATAAAACAAGCAAATACAGATACAGAATACGAATATTCCTCTCATCAATTGTGTCTATAATGTTTAGGTGTCTCCCTCAATGGTGCGTTCTGCCTCAGAGTAACTAAAACTATAATGTATAAATGTACAACCAAAACAACATTAAATTAGTTACACATGATAAAACAAACCTTTCCCTTGGAGGATGCTGAAGTTCTTTTCTCAGCAGAGAAGAAATTGAGATCGGACAATACTTCAGCAAAAAGGTCTTCATCTTCACTGTCCCAGTCATGTTTGTAAGTATCCCGAATATTTCCTTACCTGTAAAATAAGAGACGTTAGTTATAGCTATATCTTTCCTCCATAAATATTAATAGTAGCTATTAAGGTGACTTACCCTCCTTGGTATCTCTGGATTCTTATTAATTTTTTAGATATCTCCCAGGTATCAAGCTTGGGATAATAGGAATACTTTGGCTCCACCGCAGCCTAAAATTCTGTTTCAAGATACATAAATGACTCACAAATTTGCTCTCAAGTATACCACACAACCTACTCTGCGAAATACAACTATATCAGGATTTCCCAGAACATATTCCCTTTTGTAGCAGAAAGATCAGAAGTGTTGAAAAATTGAGAGACCATTTCGACTGGCTGTATAGCTATGAAATCATCTTGAATACAGTAAAAGGAAATCCACTGAGGACAGAAATAGGAATATTCTTGCCTAAATGACAAATATGTGAAATAAAAATTTATATGCAGAAATAAGTAGTGTCTTTTGCAGTGGGAAATTCCACATTTGTTTTCTGCAAAAAAAAAAAAAAAAAAAAAAAAAAAATCTAAATAATGAAGCTAGCTATTCAGCTACTACATTTAGCTAATATACAATACTAAAAAAAAAATTGCTTTAAAACTATTCAAGTTCTTTCTGGCACATTTGTGGACACTCCAGAGTTTCTTCAATTAAATGACAGGGCTTACCTCATAAAATATGATGCCATTAATCATTGGAATGGCCACACAGTAGTCGCATCTTCCGGATCAACTTCTTCGGAATCTTATTGTAATGACTGACAACAATTCTCTAACAAACAACAATACTAACAATGGTGGTAATAATAAAATAACAACAACCACAATAGTAGTAGTAGTAGTAGTAGTAGTAGTAGTAGTAGTAGTAGTAGTAGTAGTAGTAGTAGTAGTAGTAGTAGTAGTAGTAGTAGTAGTAGTAGTAGTAGTAGTAGTAGTAGTAGTAGTAGTAATAATAATAATAATAATAATAATAATAATAATATAATAATAATAATAATAATAATAAAACCAGCAAACAAAAAAGTGAAGAGCCTGTGCTGTGCCTATCAGTGAGATACCATCCCCTGCTGCTTCACTGCCACAGTAAGCCACTGAAGAAGGAAGTATACCTCACCCTGTCTCCTATGATGCTACAATCCAACTCCTATAAGATATGGACTGGGGACAGATCACACCCCAAAGGTCTCAATGGCTACTCCTATAAGATATGGACTGGGGACAGATCACACCCCAAAGGTCTCAATGGCTACTCCTATAAGATATGGACTGGGGACAGATCACACCAAAGGTCTCAATGACTACTCCTATAAGATATGGACTGGGGACAGATCACACCAAAGGTCTCAATGGCTACTCCTATAAGATATGGACTGGGGACAGATCACACCAAAGGTCTCAATGACTACTCCTATAAGATATGGACTGGGGACAGATCACACCAAAGGTCTCAATGGCTACTCCTATAAGATATGGACTGGGGACAGATCACACCAAAGGTCTCAATGGCTACTCCTATAAGATATGGACTGGGGACAGATCACACCAAAGGTCTCAATGGCTACTCCTATAAGATATGGACTGGGGACAGATCACACCCCAAAGGTCTCAATGGCTACTCCTATAAGATATGGACTGGGGACAGATCACACCAAAGGTCTCAATGACTACTCCTATAAGATATGGACTGGGGACAGATCACACCAAAGGTCTCAATGGCTACTCCTATAAGATATGGACTGGGGACAGATCACACCAAAGGTCTCAATGGCTACTCCTATAAGATATGGACTGGGGACAGATCACACCAAAGGTCTCAATGGCTACTCCTATAAGATATGGACTGGGGACAGATCACACCAGGGACAGATCACACCGAAGGTCTCAATGGCTACTCGAGCAAAACTTAAAAACAATTGTAGTAGTAGCAGTAGTTGTAGTAATAACTAGTGGTGTGCTTGAGCACAAATGGCGAGCGAGCTTTAAACTACACTGTTGTTACTCAAACTACTAAAATAAAGTTGAGTTGCTAAATTACTAATATACGGTAAAGGGGATTCAATGCCATAGTAACCACTCCCCTCAACTGTTTGAATTGAAAAAGAAGTAACAAAATCAAGTCACGTTATTTAAAATTTTCTTTGTGATATTCTTAATAGTAGTTGTAACGCACAATACTTTCACATAACTGAACATACCTACGCAAGACTTACCTTCGTGGTTCGTCTAGTGGACAATGAATTGTCAAGTAAATGCTGTTGAGTAGTGCTACAACTGTGACAAATAGTGTATAACTTACCACCGCCACTAACTCGAATAGAAATGGAGCTCCCAGCACCAGCAAAAGAATTCAAAGCGGTAAACAATTCAATTTCTAAGGTGATACGGGTAATGGTCGCTAAATCAGAGGATTCTGTTAGTGAAGTTTGGGACGGGTCGAACGGGTCGAACGCCGAGCGAACACAAAAATACGGAGGGTCAAAGTACAAAATGACATACATACGTCCAAACATATATATAAAGAAATAAACTAGTGTGTGCTTGAGCACAAATGGCGAGCGAGCCTAATGACTATACTATTTTTATATGAATGATTTTGACTTCTAACACTGAAGCTACTGATAAGGTCCAGTTTTTTTATTTCGCATACACGGTAAAGGGATTTCAGTGCCATAGTAACAACTCTCTGCAACTGCTTGAATTGAAGGAAAAAAACAACAACAAAACAATACACGTTATTTAAAAGTTTCTTTGTGATATTCTTTAGCTTAGTGGTTGTAACACACAATGCTTTGACACAACTGGACATGCACCTACACAGACTTACCTTAGCGGTAGTCTAGTGGACAATGTATTTTCAAGTAAATACTGTTTCGCACGGCTTATAACCATGACAAAGAGCGCATTGACTTACCACCGCCACTAACTCGAATAGAAATGGAAGATTCTTAAGTTTTAACTGCACCCGCAAAAGAATTCAAAACGGGAAACAATTCAATTTCTAGGGTGATACGGGTACTGATCGATAAACCAGAGGATTCTGTTTAGTGCAATTTGGGACGGGGTCGACAACCAAACTAACACAAAAACGCGAGGGTCAAAGTACAAAAATGCCTTACGTACGTCCATACATATATACAAATAAACAAACATCCCCGATTTTTTCATTTTTACCCCTGTAAGTGTCTCGCTCGCTACGCTCGCTCGCCAATAAACAAACATCCCCGATTTTTTCATTTTTACCCCTGTAAGTGTCTCGCTCGCTACGCTCGCTCGCCAATAATGGTAAAGGGGTAATCCAGTGCTAGCGATGGGGAGGGACCTAAATATATTTAGGTAAAAACTTAAGAACCATATTAAAATATTATCGATTGATTGTACATTATGAGTGCAGAGCATAAATTAGCATGGTCCACTGCCTAGAATTGAATGCCCCTAATAGCATTTCATTTGTTCAACATAATTTTTTTTGCTTGTTTTATTGTGGACTCGTAGATACGTATTGGTGAACTCTCTCTTTGCTCTCTGTATACTTCTTATATCTCAGAAGAGCTACTAAAAATGGAGGTTGAATTTTTTTCCAACATTCCAACTGTTTAGACAGGACTTTGCTGAACCACGTGCTGATCATGAATTAACCTAGATCAGTGCACCAAACCCACAGTGTGTGTAGAAGAGAGGTGTGGCTAGTGAGACTATGTAACTAAATTGCAGAGAAAACAAACTCAAAGTACAGATTGGAGCAGACAAGAGACAGTTATTACTGTAAGGCCTGGAAAAAAGGATCTATTAATTATGAATTTAGTTGGTGTGAGAGTAGATAGAAAATATGATATCAATTATAGCTACAAAGCTGGTGGTTATCAAGAGTGAGTGTGCTTAAATTGAAGCATCCTCCCTAATACTTTAATTCGTTTCGTTTCGTTTCGTTGTAGTGAAATACACTACGGAAAGACAAGTTGGCCCAACGGTGGGTAAAGGGTTCGCGGGTGGCAATTAAAAAAGGTGTGGTCGACCTTTAACCTACATCCGGCGAAATTGACATAAAAGATGGGTCGTGGTGGTAAAATAAATTCCTGGTGTTTTTTTTTCTTTCTTGCACTCTCCTGACTTACCTCCTTCACAGCTAGGTGTGCCGCATCTTGGCATGGTTTTTGTGCGTCTGGTGGTCCTATTAGTCTTAGTCTGCAGAGGGTGGAGTCTCTCCTGTTACCAGTGGTCGGGAACTGGGGATTTCTCCATCCAACGCTGTAGCAGTGAAGAGACTGTGTGCCACCTTGTCTGGTTATTAGGCAGGGGATATTTGGATTTACTTAGGGCCTCATGTGCTCTAGAAATCCAGTGTGAGGTAAGTTCAACCAGACAAACGTTTTTTTTTATACATTTTCTAAATAATATTTGGAAGGATATGAAGTTGTTAGCTGAAGTTTCACAATGTTTCCCACATGCTTTGACAATAGACAGCAAGTAGATAATGTTATGAAGTGAGAGGTTGCCTGTAGGACTACAATAAAGTCTACTGAATGTTGGTTTGGTTATTGTTATAACTATAGTAACTATTTCAGTACTGTGGACTAGGTTGCAACTTTGGTGCATGTTGAATTCAGTCCATATTTCCGGTGAGTTAGGTTTAAGAATTACTGTGTTGTTGGAGGAGATAGCCAATAGTTTGCTTGATTTTCAGTCTTTTATGATAGTCATGTATAGCTTATTCAATTTCAATTCATTGTCGAAATGTTAGGCGTGCTTGGATATAAATTTTCAAATTTTAATAAATATATTTCATAATTTTTATTTATTATATATATTTTAATATGTTGGGCAGTCTTATAGTATAGCTAAAAAAAGAGTTTTTCAGCAATTGATTTTAGTACAAAGCTAAAATGAGGAGTTCAAAAAAGTTGAGATAAGTCAAATAAAAACTAAAGAAAGCACTAGCCATCAATCTCTCACTCCGCCCTAGTCTTGTAAGGGAGGGACTCCAGCATCAGTCTGTGGGTAGATAGATCAGTAGATGATGCAGCCTCTGGATGGATGGTGTCATGAAGATTATCAACCTACACAGGTGGGATGTAACACTATCCTCCTACCAGTTGGTCAGCTGGACTTATGCTGTTGTTTTCAGATTTAGCTACAATGTATTGGATGTTTTAGTCAGCTGTCAGTTCATCAATGGTGAGTGCCTGCCTAGCAGCAAAATTCCCTGGGGCTATTTAGTCACCTTACCTGAGTCAGCTGGTGACTATCAATGAAGTAACGAACACAAGTACCTATAATTTGTGTGTGCTTGTGGCAAGGTGGCTGACCAGATGTGCTTCATTATGGTTATAGGCCAGTCCCCAGTGTATGGAATAAATGAATAGCCTTGCTCAATAACATGGCTATACAGATATGTAATAGTTAAACCATTTGGATTCCAGGGATTATCTCTGATTATTGTCCCAATTCCGGGCCTCGAGGGAGGGTGTGGTTATCTAGCGATAATTCCAAGAGTTGCCTTGGTTTAACTATTTTGTACCATAGTTACTTTTTGAACAGAGTTAAAGACCAATTAAAAGAGCGGATACTGTTGTTTTGAGAGGGGAAAATATGTCCAGTTCATGCAGTGAGGGTTTTTCCAGAACACCGACAAGATTAGTGCATTTCATTCCCTTTCCACCGCCTGCAAACTAAAACAATAGTGACTGAGCAGTGATATCCAGTGAGGTTCACAAGACAAGACTTTATACTCCAATAAACAATTCTCTGTGTCAGTTTTTTATACAGGGATGGAGTGACTATTCGCAAAGAAAACTTCATACAAGTAAAAAAAAAGCTCGATTTTTCATTCAAAGCTAAAAAACAACAACATAATATATCACTTTATACCAGAATTATTTGTGTCTCTCACTCTATTTTGCCAACAAAAAAATCTTCCGTGTGCAATTTACACTCACTTTTTAATACAAAATATTCACCCTCTACCCCCCCCCCCCCCCCCCCCCTTCCCCACAGGTGATTGGAGTGGAATAACACAGGGGAATAACATTTTATATCCCCATGGCTGTTACCACAGCAACTATGATATAAGTCTATTTAATGTATGTCCACACCCATTGTTTCTTTCTGCGAGACACTGAGGACATGGTACTTATCATGTTTGTGGGAGTGTGTTTATGGGGGGGGGAGGGGAGGGGAGATGGAAGTGGTATTTTACTGCTTAAACTTTTTTTTCTTGGTACAAAATATTTGTCTATACTAGCACCACATCAATGTGCCCCGCCTTTTATCCACTCGTCCCCCCTTTCATTCTGTTTCACATGATGTAGGTGTGTATTATTTATTGGCGAGCGAGAGAGACACTATCAGGGGTAACACAGTAGAAAATTGGGGATATTTGTTTATATAAGGGTTAAATAATGTGACTTGTTTTTTGTTTGTTGTTGTTGTTGTTTTTCAATTCAAACAGTTGAGGCAAGTGGTTAATATGACATTGAATCCCCTTTACCGTACACACGTGATTTAAAAACTCGACCTTTTTTAGTAGTTAAGTGTTAGAAGTTAAAATCAATCATTAAACAATAGTAGTTATAGGTTCGCTCGCCATTTGTGCTCAAGCACATCACTAGTTTTATGTATGTATGTATATATGTATTATGTGTGTGTGTGTGTGTGTGTGTGTGTCTCCAGAATTCCCCTATCCAGACTACGCGTTGCTATAGTGATGACAACACCACACAACTCCATTCCTGTTGCTGCAACTCCGACCTCTGTAATTATATACATAATCTGAACACATCCGTGAGTGGACCAGTCGTACCATCTGCATCACCTGTACCTGGTTAGTGCATCACCTGTACCTGGTTAGTACATCACCTGTACCTGGTTAGTGCATCACCTGTACCTGGTTAGTACATCACCTGTACCTGGTTAGTACATCACCTGTACCTGGTTAGTACATCACCTGTACCTGGTTAGTACATCACCTGTACCTGGTTAGTGCATCACCTGTACCTGGTTAGTGCATCACCTGTACCTGGTTAGTGCATCACCTGTACCTGGTTAGTGCATCACCTGTACCTGGTTAGTGCATCACCTGTACCTGGTTAGTGCATCACCTGTACCTGGTTAGTACATCACCTGTACCTGGTTAGTGCATCACCTGTACCTGGTTAGTGCATCACCTGTACCTGGTTAGTACATCACCTGTACCTGGTTAGTGCATCACCTGTACCTGGTTAGTGCATCACCTGTACCTGGTTAGTGCATCACCTGTACCTGGTTAGTGCATCACCTGTACCTGGTTAGTGCATCACCTGTACCTGGTTAGTGCATCACCTGTACCTGGTTAGTACATTGAATTTGCAAACGAACAAGACACTATCGGAGGCAGCACCATTGAAAATCAAGGATTTTTTTTATTTGTTAAATGTGTGAACTTATACATATGTTTTGTACTTTGACTCTCACATTTTTTTTGCTTGGAGATCGACCCCACCCCATTAAACAGAATCTTAGCTTTAGCGGTCTTTACCCATAGCATCCAAGTGTAGGTTGTCTTTGACGTATCTGATTTGTTCAGACGTAGTTAGGTCTCCCAAATATACCGAGTTCATTTTCTAAATTCGAATTAGCAGCTGGTGGTAAGTTATCTCTGCTGAGGTTTGTCATAGCTATACGCCCTACGCAACGGTATTGTTCATCCATTGTCCAATAGTCAAGTCACCAAGGAATGTCTTGTGTTGGTATGTCCAGTCAGTACTTAGTTGGTAAAGGGTGCGAAGTGCCAGGCAAGATCGAATTCTGATATTTTTTTTTCTTCAATAGAAGGATTAAATAGACTATTTGAATTAAGTTTTTTTTTTGTTTTTTTTTTTTTAGATGTCATTTATATGTGTATATTACCTTGTAACCATGGTACCAGGAAAGATGAGCCACTGTGGGAATGCATATTAAATGGTTGCAAACACTGAATTCTGAATTTGATTTAACCATATACATACTCGAAGACAGAAACTGTTTGTGCCAGGACTTGACTGTATAATACTTGCACTGCCGTTGTTCAAGTAACAGTGTGTATGTGTGTCATTGGAGAAATAGCTTAACTGATCTTCAGAATGTTGCTCCGCCCCTTTTTACGACATACGATAAAGGCTCAGTTTTGATGAAGTATGTGAGAACAATTTTATGTGATGAACTTATGAACCACCTGTCTCCAACTGCTAGAAGTTGCAACTATTTCATTGGAGAAATAGCTCGGGAGAGTATGTTTAGACAACACTTAGTGACCTCCATGATTCCTGGTTTGTCTGATGTACATGTAGTAGCACGTGGGTGTGGCTTCAAGTAGGAATTAGTTACAACCCTGGAAACACAAGCACAGTCAGCTCAAAGTTATTCCATTGGAGTAGGTGTGGTTTTTTAGAAGAATAACTGCACCTACCAATGAGTCCAATGGCAGTTGGCTCTAACTGCATAATGTGTGGTTGGATTGATAAAATTAATACTAAAGTGCTACTTGTGGTTTAAGACTTGGGGAGTCTTACCAACAGAGCTTACCTTCGGAGTTTAATTGTATCTCTTGAGATACTTTGTTCTGAAACAGCTTACTGAGTGTTTGTTAACATGGCTGTCAGATAGTTCTTTCTGTTGGCCTGATTTTGTGGATTTTATCTAGATGAGATTATATTTACAGCAGGGGTTACCTCATATACTTAGTCTGGCCCTGCCATTACAACTAAGCTATCCAATACTCTCCTTTCTTTACCAATTTCTAATCTCAATTGGTGTCTATTTTCAAAGATCCAACTGTTTCTTCCATTTCAACTCCTTGTACTTGTGGTTTCTTGTTTGGCATAAACGAGAATGTGTTGCATAACTGCAAGCCTCTCTCTCTCTCTTCCCCCCCAAAGTGTATGTGGTTAACTGTTGGTGGGGGTGTAGCTAGGTAGGCTGATGGTATGGCTGATAGAGTTCTTCCCTACTCAGCAGACCATCTCTGTGGGTCCTCCACAAGTTGGGTTGCTGAAGGAGCTACAAGGGAAACCTTACACTAATGATTGTCTGTGATAATGATTGTCTGAGCGTGAGCATGTAGGCTCATACCGGCATTTGTATTAGTGTAAAAAATTGTCAGTTTGTGTGTGTGTATATGTGTGACTGTCTTCATGTTGTCAAGTCTACATTACTCAGTTGATTTTTAAAATATCAAATATCCCATAGACCGGCTCTTCCTCCTCTTCCTTGTACATGTGTGAGTTTGTTTTGATTGGAGCCCAGTGTAGTCACTGAGCCTGGCCTCTGTTTATGACCTGACTTCAGGCAAAGCTTTTTTTAGTCCGCTCTGAATTTGTTACAGTCTAGGTCCACAATGGTGGAGGTTCGTCACTAATAGAATTCTCTGTATTTCCATGAATTCAAATTCGACCCAAAACTGTGGGCCCATACCATAGTTCATAGGCATGGAAGTTTTTATAGCAAGAAAGAAAACTTTACTTATGAAATACAATATTAACTTTTGTACGATTGTAAGTCTAGACAACACGGTAGAATATGACTTTCTGTGAAAGCTTGCCTCTCTCCCTTTCTTCTTCCCTTCTTCCAGCTCAATTGTCACGCTACAACTTACATGTGCCCCTCCCCCCACCCACCCACCCCCCTCCATCAGGCAGGTTAAGGTACTGATCTGACTGATTGGGATGGACGTTTATTGTTGTTTTGGCAACCAACATGGCCAGGGAGTTACTGCATGGAGAAGATTGGTTATGTTTGTGGTGTACATGTCCATCTCTAATCTGCTGACAGTGCAAGTATTCCGAGAGCCAGGTGTTAGCTGGTATTGGACACGCCTACTTATTATCAACTCAGCCACCAGTTGTCTCTGCCAGTCTACTACTGCTACAGCCTGTCTCAATGTTCTCTTTATTCTGAGCTCCACTTCTCAATCTCCTCTTCATGTCTGAGCTCCACTTTCTCAATGTTCTCTTCATTTCTGAGCTTGGTCTTCACACTCAGTCTGAGTTTAATAGCAGCTATTCACACTCACCAGTGAGCCTGTTCGCAGTGTTGTTCATTCTGCTGCCATTACTCTATGAGGCGTGTATGCATTGCTGGCTGGCATGTTCAGGTTTCAACCTCACCATGGCAATAGATAGTAGCAACTGGCCGTGCATGCAACCACATGGTGAGTACATTGAACGCGGAAAGTACTTCCAAAACAACACCAGCACCTGTTAATGATTTCAAATGCTCACCCTGCTAATAATTCTACTATCAATGTATCTGTCACAGGGCAAGAAATTCCACTTTTTGCCATGTGAGCCTCTGATAACAACTTTGAGTTAAGGTGGCGATTCCTTTCCTTAAATGCTGTATCGTGAACATTTGTTCAGTGGTGAATATTCCATTATATTTTTATCAGTCTTTTCAAATTAGTTTTAAGGGGAAGTCACATAGCTGTTCCCCCAAACACTCCCAGTTGAGGCATCTTACCTATTCTTCTTTCCCGCTCAATTTATAGGCAATAGCGAACAGCCCTCCCCAGATTACATCGCACATGCTCACACTTGCATACATAAGTGAGCTACGATACCTATGGAGGGCGTGGTTGATTGGCTTGGCTTGGCTGACTGGCCGAGGCAATGACTGTCTGCAGTCCAGACAGGATGGAGTTTATTGACATGGATATGGCAGGGATGAGAAGCTCTGTGGTATGTCTGGTATGTCCTCTCCTGAATACAAAGCCTGACATAGCCTGGGAAAATCTGAATTTTGTGTCAATGATCCTTTACCTTTGAAACTTTGTTGTGCTGAGAGTTTCTTACTGCTTTCAAGGGAACACAATATCATGGAGGAAATTGAGAGGTCGTGAGGTGAAGACATTGAAATGCAGTTACTGAAGTGAGAGTTTACCTGATTTAAGTGGGCAAACATGTCTTTGTTTTGAAGTGTTTACTCCACCCCTTAAATGTTTTTTTTCTACACGGAATGTTAAATTAAAATCATTATAATCATATTTTTTTCTTTCCTCCAGGCGTTAAAACTTGTGTTATCTACAACGATGAGGGAGATTCTTCTTTCTCGCAGGAGCATAATTGCAGACACGGATGTAGGGCCACTTACAGGTATGTTTGTGTGTTTGCTCAGATGGTAAAACATTGCACAATATGTTTGCCTCTGTGCCACGCCCACCTCTAAATCTGCTCACCAAGGCATCCCATGCTGATGGCACGTGCAGGCCTCATGGCATTCCCCTCTGCTTGGATCAGTAGTGATCATTATGAGGGTTCCATACCGGGAAGGGAGAAATCCCCCCATTGTCACCCAAGAATTTTAGAAGTGATTTATTACTACTAATATAATAGGACAATGGCTGCTGGTAAAAGCAGGAGTAACACGCCTATTATATGGAATATAGACTCCCTGAGCACGCCAACAATTTCATCTTCTCCCCCCCCCCTCCCCAAGTGAAGAATTCTGTTCATCCAGCCATTTTACACAATGTCCATCGTCATTAACTGAAGGTCAAACTAGAGCAATTGTGCAACCAGTTCTGTTTCATAATGACAAGTTTCATAATGTCTTCTTTTTGCCATTTCTTTAGTTCCTCACTTATGAGCATTCATTGTTCACAAGATTGTATTTTTAACTCGCAGTTTGTCTGCAGCTCCTCCATGTGCATGTAGTAGTAGTAGTAGTAGTAGTAGTAGTAGTAGTAGTAGTAGTTGTTGTTGTTGTTGTAATAATACTGTTTCTATTAGGCTGAATCGTAATCACTACGATCTTGAGCGGCTTGATTGCAACCCCAGGCCAACTGTCTGCTCTGAAAGGTAAGATTGTGTGTTCGTGTGTGTGCATGCTTATATACATGCGTGTGTGTGTGTGTGGGGGTGTGTATGTATGTGTGGGTGTACGTGTGTGTGTGCATGTGTGTAGCTGCACTATAAACTCTACCATGGCAACTGCCTCCAATCTGTCGTGCTGCTGTACAAATGACATATGCAATCTACCGGCAAACATCAATTTCACTGACCCTGCAAGAATTACACACCATGGTAAGGATCATCAAAACTTTTTATTTATTGTTTTTATTTACTTGTTTATGCATTTGTTCATCTTATTAACCCTTAGCGCACATGTGCAATAGGGTTACAGTCGCCATTTTGTCAGTTTGTCTGTCACGCTTGACTTTGGAGATTACTGATGATTAAGTTATAGTTAAAGCATGAGCGCTTAGTTTCTAGTCGATTTATTGCACGACAGCCCGAGGGCCGTAGGCCCGAGGACTGAGTGCGATAAATGTACTAGGCACTAAGCGCTCATGCTTTAACTAGTTTAAATACCGGGCAAGTGTTATTGCACACTTGCCAAGTTATTACACCTGACAACAATATAGCAACGGTATTTAACCGTTGATTTAGATATGAACTTGATGGCAATTTAAGACCTTTTATTGCGCCACTATTTTATTAATTATTTTTTTATGTTCAGGCTGATTTTTAAGAAAATGCAAAGATGTTAGCTCTGCGTAAGGACTAGCTTTTGCTTGTAATGCCCCGCCCCTATCATCACGTCGTAATCACGTGAGCAAAACAATTTTTTTGCTTCCCGCAGTAGTTTAGCTGACAAGTTAATCGAGTACTGGAAGTGGAGTTTTGCATTGAAGCTATATACCAGTGATTGTCTCTTGCATGTTGACCTTCTTATGAAGACTGCATTTACATCTACTGTCTTCATTGCTCGAGCTGTATTGATACCTGATTAGGAATGGTCAAATACATTATTATTTTGATCTGAGAAATGATTTTGTAATAGCTATCTGAGGGCATAGCAGCGCTAAGGGTTCGCACCTTTGGTGCTTCATTAATTTAGAAACTAGTTATGATTTCTTCATCATTCCTTATGTATTCTATTTCAATGAGTCATTCTTGATAAACCAGTATTTCTCTATTTCAATGAGTCATTCTTGATAAACCAGTATTTCTCTATTTCAATGAGTCATTCTTGATAAACCAATATTTCTCTATTTCAATGAGTCATTCTTGATAAACCAGCATTTCTCTATTTCAATGAGTCATTCTTGATAAACCAGCATTTCTCTATTTCAATGAGTCATTCTTGATAAACCAGTATTTCTCTATTTCAATGAGTCATTCTTGATAAACCAGCATTTCTCTATTTTAACAGCCAGTACATGTCGAATTACACATTTAACTTATATCGGCTGTTCCAACTGAGAAAAACTGCTATACACACTATTAATTATATATATTCTTACCAGTGATTATTATTTATGTTTTTACATTTTCTATTCTAGTATGAAGATACTCAAATATGTATCTATTGACTTCCATGCATTCTTTCTTCCTTCCTGCCTCCTTCCTCCCTCCCTCTCTCTCTCTCTTTATTTCTTTCTTTCTTTCTTCCTTCCTTCCAGTTGCGGAGACATCCTGCATCGAACTCAGTTGCGAGCATATTTGTCAGCCCTTCCACAACGGCAGAAGTGAGTGCCACTGTCGTCAAGGTTACGAACTGGCCGCCAACGGTCGCTCATGCCTGGATGTTAACGAGTGTGACAGCTCTCCTTGTCCGAGCCAATCCAACTGCCTCAACACAGTGGGCAGCTTCACCTGCACTTGTATCGTAGGGACGGAGGAGGCTGACGATGGATCTTGTGTGGGTAAGGGTTGTCAAAGACACAGTGCACACTCTAACCCGACAGCTCAACTTATTGGCCAATCTTCTTAAAATGGTCAGACATAGTAAAATACAATATATATTTATTGTGTACTGAATCATCCTATTGAGTGCCTTTACGTAGAAAATGTATTGAATTGGACAGTATCGTACGCCTGCAATCAGCTGTCTATCCAAGCTTCTTTGACTGGAAGTAGGAGTGCTTGGTTCATACAGACTACCACTTGCACTCCGCACCTTACAATAGAAATGGCTGAGAAGTCTGTCTAATTCTTTGGGTGGAATATTCTCAATTTTTTGCTTTTCATTTATCCTCTGCACCAACGATACCACACTCTCAAGTCAGATAATGTATTCTTTTGAGTATTACGTTGTTGTTGTTTTGCGTTTCTAAAAACTTCCGTAATTCCTCATCGTCAAGACTAACTGATTGTTCACTCTCAATTCTACAAGATGGCAGTACTTCTTGCCTTTCACATTCCCTTTCTACTCCACCTCGAATATTAGAGAAAGACTTCATCAGAAAAAACATAATTGAAAGACTTCTTGGCAGCATCCATTACATTAGCCACTCACTCGGTTTCTATGCCATTCATGCCTAATCAGTACACAATAAATTAATTAATGATTGGATACTGCGGGAATATCACTCGTCTGTCGGTGGCATTTACACGAGTGTTGAGTATTCAATAATTAATATATTTGTATACAGTATAGTGACAAGACGGTATGTTCCAACCGTACTACTTGGCCTGCAGGATGAGCTATCCTTTACCCAATCTGACAACAATTTGTAGTTGAGCATCCTGTACAGGATAAATCTGAGAATGCATTTGCAGTATAATATAATATACCTTCTTCTTTTACACAGAAATAGAGTTTGGGTGTGCGAAAAATTTGGAATTGTGTTATGGAGGAACTTGTGATCTAATAATACAAAACTGCAGAGAAGTAACCAGTAATAATCCAGCCTGCTATATACAGATGGATGTGAACCGCAACATTCAGGTGGGTCTGTTGTCAAGGAAACTATTGCATAGGTTAAGCGTGTGTGTGTGTGTGTGTAGAATTCTTTCTGTGGGACTAGAGATGACTACTGTTTGCCCGACTCCTGCAGACTGCGGACTAGGCTAAATCTCCTGATCTGTTGCTGTACAACTAACAGATGTACGGAAAGAATGTGAGTCAGTGATGTCGTTGTTTATTGTCGTTGTTTATTGTTGTTGTTTATTGTCGTTGTTTATTGTTGTTGTTTATTGTCAGTGTTGTTTATTGTCAGTGTTGTTTATTGTCAGTGTTGTTTATTGTCAGTGTTGTTTATTGTTGTTGTATATTGTTGTTGATCGGTGTTGTTGTGTATTGTCATTGTTTGTTGTTGTGTATCAGTGTTATTTGTTGTTTATTGCACAGTTTTGGTAGTTACCATTATTTGTAGTTTAATATCATGGTCATCAGTTATTGTCATTATTGTTGTTTATGTCATTATTGTTGTTTATGTCATGTTGCTGTTTATGTCATTATTGTTGTTTATGTCATGTCATTGTTGTTTATGTCATTGTTGTTTATGTCATTGTTGTTGTTTATGTCATTGTTGTTGTTTATGTCATTGTTGTTGTTTATGTCATTGTTGTTGTTTATGTCATTGTTGTTGTTTATGTCATTGTTGTTGTTTATGTCATTATTGTTGTTTATGTCATTATTGTTGTTTATGTCATTGTTGTTGTTTATGTCATTGTTGTTGTTTATGTCATTGTTGTTGTTTATGTCATTGTTGTTGTTTATGTCATTGTTGTTGTTTATGTCATTGTTGTTGTTTATGTCATTGTTGTTGTTTATGTCATTGTTGTTGTTTATGTCATTGTTGTTGTTTATGTCATTATTGTTGTTTATGCCATTATTGTTGTTTATGCCATTATTGTTGTTTATGTCATTATTGTTGTTTATGTCATTATTGTTGTTTATGCCATTATTGTTGTTTATGTCATTATTGTTGTTTATGTCATGTTGCTGTTGTTGTTTGTTGGTTTTTGTTGCAGCAATGTGTCAATGCTGTCGTTTATGCCTGTAAACCCTGTTTCAACTGCTCCTACTATGACTACACCAGTTGTCTTTTCTAACGAAACAACCGGTAAGTGACACATACACATATACATACACACATACACACATACACATGCGTACACTACACATTCATTCGAGCACCAATGTTACGTGGTGTGTGTTTATTAGCAGGCATATCTGAGCTCTCAACAGAAGGCATTCCGTCCCATGGCAACCAGAGAGTGCTTGCAGGAGTATCTGCCACTATAGTCATTGCCGTAGTGATGGTAGTGGTTCTAATTGTCCTTATAGTTTGCTTTTGGTGCTACAGAAGCTACAAAAATAAAAATCAGGTATGTTTGTGTGTGTGTGTGTGTCGTAAAATTTAATTTTAGTAAGCCCTTAGGCTATTCTTTAGCAGTGTGGGGGCGGGAGATTGAATTTGCCAACATTGCTCGCTGTAGAAGGTCAGGTTTAGTGAGAGTTTGAGTTGTAGAATATGGACTTGGTGGCTTCATCGGCTTGACTGCAATCAGCACGTGTATACAGCGGCCATTTTTGGTTCTGTTTCTTTGCCATTAGTCCCTAGGCTTTGATGCCAGACACCGGGAGAAGGCTTTGATGCCAGACACCGGGAGAAGGCTACCAGACACCGGGAGAAGGCTACCAGACACCGGGAGAGGGCTTTGATGCCAGACACCGGGAGAGGGCTTTGATGCCAGACACCGGGAGAGGGCTTTGATGCCAGACACCGGGAGAGGGCTTTGATGCCAGACACCGGGAGAGGGCTTTGATGCCAGACACCGGGAGAGGGCTTTGATGCCAGACACCGGGAGAAGGCTTTGATGCCAGACACCGGGAGAAGGCTTTGATGCCAGACACCGGGAGAAGGCTTTGATGCCAGACACCGGGAGAAGGCTTTGATGCCAGACACCGGGAGAAGGCTTTGATGCCAAACACCGGGAGAAGGCTTTGATGCCAGACACCGGGAGAAGGCTTTGATGCCAGACACCGGGAGAAGGCTTTGATGCCAGACACCGGGAGAAGGCTTTGATGCCAGACACCGGGAGAAGGCTTTGATGCCAGACACCGGGAGAGGGCTTTGATGCCAGACACCGGGAGAAGGCTTTGATGCCAGACACCGGGAGAAGGCTTTGATGCCAGACACCGGGAGAAGGCTTTGATGCCAGACACCGGGGTTCACTCAGGAAGAGAAACTTAGTAATAGAATGTTTTACTTTAAGTGTTTCATTTGATCCAGTTCTCTACAAAGCTAAGGCAACTTATTCTCAACTACAGTAATAGAAGAAAAAAGAAAATCTGTAATGATGCAGAACTGGCTCTCTTTGGAATCACACATGCTAACTGGTGGGCAATGGAAACTAGGATATTGGGGTGATATTATTGTGGGCCAAAGTCTGCAACTAACTGCATGAGATAATAATATTGAGCACTGGTTTAGAGTAGGAGAACCACAGCCCCCGTAATTGATGTTTACTTTGTTTGATAACTTTTACCAACATAGTTGTCAAACTAGTAAACATTAATTACTGGGGCTGTGATCCTACTGAAGCAGTGCTCAATATAATCACAGTGTAGTTGTACATATCTTTCTATATGACCCACAATCCCAATCGAGTTTGCATTGACCACAAGCAGGCCTAAGAGCCCAGTTCTGGATCATCACAGCCCCAATACAGCAATTGATTTTTTTTTTTTAAATAATTTTTATTTTAATTAAAAAAAAATTTTTTTTAAGTTTTACAGACTTTACCAACTTGCATTATTATTATTATTATTGTTGTTATTATTATTATTATTTTGTTTTTGTTATTTTTCTTAGCCGCCACCTGACTCGCTGGATGAGAAGAACTATAACATGGAGCCCAAGGGGTTGATTTCGTGTCTGATGTGGGAGACGAGTGCTCAGATCGGTCAGGGTCGGTATGGGACAGTGTACAAAGTGAAGACGAGAGACAGTGTGGGGTATCCGGTTGTGGCCGTGAAGGTGAGAAATGTTCATGTTGCTGTGAATGTTTGATTTTTACTTGAAGTGGTATGCCAGACAATACATTGTGTGAATTAAACTCAATAGGTGGAAGAGAAATTAATGCTTGTGAAAGTTAGATATGCATGGCTATATATTACTGGTTGGCTTTCCACGTTACTATGTTTAGAACCCATTGCCACCTATCTATCCATGTAATAATACACTTGTGTGTCCGTGACTGGGCCTCGAGTTGTATACAGGCGTCACTAATTGAATGGGTAAAGCGTTGTCACTTTCAGTAGCTGTTGAGGTCACTGAACACTGTGTAACATTCATAATGTTAACTCACTATTAGTTTGTGTATTCTAATCTTATCATTTCCTGAGTTGTTGTCCTCCCACTTCCGCTTCCCTCTCCCTCCAGTGTGTGCTAGCAGCTGATTGGTCAGTTGTGCTTCCAGCTGTTACCATGTCAGCTGTTTTATTATCACTTTTAGCTGTATCTCATACTTGTGATCACTTGTTTTGTGGTCATTTGCCCTAGAGGTACTTGTGGTCTACTATTCTATATCAAACTTGTCTAATTCTGTGTGTGTGGAGACAGTGTAACTTGACAGTGGATTTACAACCCATAAGAGTTACAGTATACATTCTAGTTTCTAATACATACACTCAGGATTCTCTCTAGCTCAGTTCACATAGGATACTTTCAGTGTCAGAACCCGAGATGAAATTCATGACTTAGTACAGTCTATGTTTGGTTTGTCCCATGCAAATGATAAGTGGTTTATTCCGTGCTGGATGCTGGATACCTTCAGTAATGTTATAATGTATGGGGTGATAGCTGTATTGCCCAAGATCGTAGTTGCACTGATACTCCCATCATATTCAGCAATGAAGTAGAAAATCAAAACACAATTACAACTGGGGTGCTTTAGGCTATTTTCACACCACCAACTTGGCCAGCACAGAGTGACTGAATTCAGGAACATGTGATGCGGAATAGTGTGGTTTTAGTTCTTTATATATCATTTCAAATATCATCATTTTCACCAATTAACGTCACTTCACAACAGGTGCTTAAATATCAGCTAGGGTGTGTGACTATCACAGCCTATTCTACAAGCTGTGTTAACAACCCTAGTACAAATTACTGCAGTGAAGATATCTAGCAATAAACTTATTACACTCCAGAGTGATATGGCAAGATATTTCACTCTCTTTATTTTCACTGTCTACTCAACACTGTTGTTCCTTACTTGAGAATTCATTGTCCAATAATCTAACCACGAAGGTAATTCTTGTGTTGGTATGTCCAGTGAATGTGTGTGTGTGTGTGTGTGTGTGTTGTGTTGTGCGTAACAGCTACTGCTTAGCTAAAAAATATGAACGGATAGCTAACCATTATTAGCAGCCTTTACACTACTTCCCCGGCTACTACAGCAGTAAGTTCGAACCTGTGTTGTAATTCCTTAGATGCCTGCTATTATTGCTTTGTTTAAGTCAGACAGTGGGGCGAGTGATTACTACAGCATTGAAATCCCTTTACCGTATTGTACGTAAATTAAACTCAGAGCATTTTTTTAGTAGCTGAAGTTAAAATTAATGACAGTACTGTAGTATTATATAACTTAATGAGGGAGGCTCGCTCGCCACTTGTGCTCAAGCACACTACTATTTAGTACTTATTACATGAGTCAGAGTGTGATATGAAGAAATATTTCACTGAGCAGGCTAATTTATTTCAAAAGCCCTGATACCTGAGTGAAAATAAAGCCTGAGAGTGAAATATCTCTGCCAAGTGTAGAAAGTGGTTTATTCATTCTTATACGTAGATGCCTTCACAGAAGTAGTTTGTATTAGGGTTGGTATCTCTTGGTGTGAAGTTGGGCAGTAAACTCTCTTGGGGCTCCCCACACCCCCAGCTGATATTTTAGCAGCTGCTCTAACCTGGTTGGGTTCATGGGTAGGCTTCACTAGCTATAGAGAAGGGTGTAGCTGTAAACCCCATACCCCCCCCAATACCACACTGTCACTTGTCACCAGAGTTTTTCTTGTAGCGTGCAGTGCAGTATAGACTGTGTTAGATGGTGAGTACACAGTAGCTTCATGAGTCTTTGGTTCTCTACTCCTACTGGCGAAGGTGGGTGTGGTTGATGGTAGTTTATTGGTGAACCAAGTGAGAGTAGTTTGCCACCATGGTGGAAGTTCAGCTAGCTGACTATTTTCCTATTTCATGGGGACCCCCCCTCCCAGGGACAAAATTTATCAAGAGACAGGCCTGGAGACTCTGGGGCAGTTGGAGCTTATGTGTTACTTGAAATGATTTTTTTAAACATTTTGTAAAGTTACATTGAGGGGCTCTGGTTTTGTTGTCTAATCATATCCACATGTTCATATGGCAGGGTTTCATACAGGATTTTTTTCTGGGGGGGGGGGGGGGGGGGGAGAGAGTTTAGGAAGGAGGGCCACACATTTGTTTGGCCACACCCACTTTTGCTGAAACCACACCCATTTGATTCACATCCACTTTTGCTGAAACCACACACATTTGATTAAAAATCATCTCAGGCCTAGAATTAGTGACATCAATCTTGGAAGACTAATGCGTATTGCAATTGAAGGACCTCAATTAACTGAAGTAAACTTTCACCAAATATTAGATATATACAAACAACAAAATCACAGAATACCATTATAGATCATAACCACAGAATACCATTAAGTAGTAATTAATATTATTAATTTATTTCATGAAATTCTGAGGGGGAGAAACTAACACACACACACACATGTGTGTGTTAGTTTGTTGGTGTAATGTGTGTGTGTGTGTTAGATTGTTGGTGTATGTGTGTGTGTTAGTTTGTTAGTGTATGTGTGTGTGTGTTAGATTGTTGGTGTATGTGTGTGTGTTAGTTTATTAGTGTATGTGTGTGTGTTAGTTTGTTGGTGTATGTGTGTGTGTTAGATTGTTGGTGTATGTGTGTGTGTTAGTTTCTTGGTGTATGTGTGTGTGTTAGTTTTTGTGTGTGTTAGTTTCTTGGTGTATGTGTGTGTGTGTTAGTTTTTGTGTGTGTTAGATTGTTGGTGTGTGTGTGTTAGTTTCTTGGTGTATGTGTGTGTGTTAGTTTGTTGGTGTATGTGTGTGTGTTAGTTTGTTGGTGTATGTGTGTGTTAGTTTGTTGGTGTATGTGTGTGTTAGTTTGTTGGTGTATGTGTGTGTGTTAGTTTGTTGGTGTATGTGTGTGTGTTAGTTTGTTGGTGTATGCATGTGTGTTAGTTAGTTGGTGTTAGTGTGTGTGTTAGTTTTTGTGTGTGTTAGATTGTTGGTGTATGTGTGTGTTAGTTTGTTGGTGTATGCGTGTGTGTTAGTTTGTTGGTATATGTGTGTGTGTTAGTTTGTTGGTGTATGCGTGTGTGTTAGTTTGTTGGTGTATGCGTGTGTGTTAGTTTGTTGGTGTATGTGTGTGTGTTAGTTTGTTGGTGTATGTGTGTGTGTTAGTTTTTTGGTGTATGTGTGTGTGTTAGTTGTTGTTGTTTTTGGTGTGTGCATTTTAATTAATGGGTGTATGTACTTGTGTGCGTGTGTAGAAGTTCACTGACAATCTGAACTCATCGTTACCCTTGGAGGTGGACATCTTGAAGACTCTCGACCATAATAACATTGTAAGCTACTTGGATCACAGTTTGAGACCACCACAGCTTGTCCTTGAGTATGTTTCAAGAGGTTCACTCATATCAGTACTACGGTCAGATGTACTTACTTGGGCCCAGTGCCTGACGCTTTCCGACACCTTTATTTCCGGTAGGAGATCACTGAGGGTGGGTTTGGTTTATATCTGGGGTGGGTGTGGTTTACATCTGGGGTGGGGGTGGTTTATAATCTGGGGTGGGTGTGGTTTATATCTGGGATGGGTGCAGTTTATATCAGGGATGGGTGCGGTTTATATCTGGGGTGGGTGTGGTTTACATCTGGGTGGGTGTGGTTTACATCCTGTTATGAGCTGAACACAACTGACCCATTTCTGATGTACCACAAATCACATATGCTTATAACAAGGTGTGGCCGTGCACAGGAAAATCAGGAACAACTTGGGTCCCGTAAAAATGTATAATTTTTGCACTTACACGTTTGTTGGCGTCCAGATGTTAAGCTCCGAGTTTCATAGCGGTAGCGCTTCAACTGTTGTTGACATACGGGACCAAACCGTTCAATCCATGGGTTCTTTTAAGGAGTACATCAATCTTTCTCGATGTTTACGCACACTACACTGTGCCGGATGTTCCTGTGCATGGAATTCATATGATTATGTGGCATTAACCTTGAATCACAGTTGGTAAGGTGGTTTCAATCAAGAAAGCTGTTTATGTTGCCATTATTAGCAGTGTAACCTTACCAGATAAATAAATTATCAGTTGACTATTGCTGTAGCGAGACCCTTTACCTTACATACAAGGATGTTACTCTGGGAAAGCTTATATACCAGATGGCTAGCAGTAGCAACATGTGTAGGTGAAGTGGAGTTCTAGAAATGGAGGGCCAGCTCAGGCCTGGCTAGAGTAATCTCAACAATGAAGTTTTAAAACATTTTATTGTTTGGCCATTTTGTGACCAGATATTATATACATGCACTTCGACAAATTGAGGAAGGATGAACAAGCTATATGTGGCTGCTGTTATTTGTTTTTAATTGATTGTCTTTAGTCTTTTTGTTATGATTTCCATGATCATATTTTGATGCACTTTCTTGTTTGTATACTGCATAGTCCAGTTTTCATCTCTCTCTTTCAAGAGAGGTCTAGGTTTCTGCCTTTTTCTCAGTTTCTTTTTAACCTTCAGTTCACGTACAGCTAATATCGGCAGTGCATGCATACAAATGTGTCCCTGCCAACCCAAACAACTTAAGAGTTGTTGTTTAATTATTTCATACCTTATTTACGATAAGTTCATCAACTTTAGGAATAGTGATGGGGTAGCCTGAGGCACTGGCTTGAGCAATACCAACTAAAAATTGGGTTGGGGGAGGAGTTAAACTAATGGTACAATGCTATTTATGAGGGGTAAGGTGGACTTTTTAATGGATTACTGTTTATCAGGGAAGTACTACCATGCAACAAGCACATAAAAAAAACACACTGGTTTATTAATTTTATTAATTGGCGAGCGAGCGTAGCGAGCGAGACACTTACAGGGGTAACACAATCGAAAATCGGGGATGTTTATTTATTTATTTATTTGTATATATGTTTGGACGTACGTAAGTCATTTTGTACTTTGACCCTCGCGTTTTTGTGTTAGTTATGTGGTCGACCCCGTCCCAAATTGCACTAAACAGAATCCTCTGGTTTATCGATCAGTACCCGTATCACCCTAGAAATTGAATTGTTTACCGTTTTGAATTCTTTTGCGGGTGCAGTTAAAACTTGAAAACTTAAGGGACTTCCATTTCTATTCGAGTTAGTGGGGGTGGTAAGTCAATGCGCTCTTTGTCATGGTTATACGCCGTGCGCAACAGTATTTACTTGAAAATACATTGTCCACTAGACTACCGCTAAGGTAAGTCTGTGTAGGTGCATGTCCAGTTGTGTCAAAACATTGTGTGTTACAACCACTACTTAGCTAAAGAATATCAAAGAAAACATTTAAATAACGTGTATTGTTTTGTTGTTTGTTTTTTTCCTTCAATTCAAGCAGTTGCAGAGAGTTGTTACTATGGCACTGAAATCCCTTTACCGTGTATGCGAAATTAAAAAACTGGACCTTATTTTCAGTAGCTTCAGTGTTAGAAGTCAAAATCATTCATATAAAAATAGTATAGTCTTTAGGCTCGCTCGCCATTTGTGCTCAAGCACATCACTAGTATAGCTTCTAAAGTGCACGCAAGTGTGTGAAATTGCACCAGAAGAATACTGTAAATAGTATTCCATATAGATCGGAGTTTGTTGTTTTTTCCTTATTCACTACATGTACATGTGTATGGGTGTTCAGGTCTGGCATATCTCCATAGCAACCAGGTAATGCACAGGGACATAAAGTCCAGCAACGTGTTGGTGACGGAGAACATGACATGTAAGATAGCAGACTTTGGCTTGGCAATTTCGCACCTCAACAATAACGACCAGCTCTCTCAAGTTAGCAAAACTAATTATATAGCTACTGTGCGATAGTATCATTACGGTAAAGGGAGGGGGGAGAGGATTAGAAATATTTGTACATAACATGGTATGTTCAAACCGCCCAATCAGATTGCTCAATTCGCAATGAATATATTTCATACCCACCTCCTAGGAGGTGAATAAGTGAACCAGCCAATCAAAATTAGTTTTATGCCATTCTTATAGCCTAGAGCCTTGGTACAAGTTAGTTGCAGCCCTCTGTTTGGACGGTAAAGAATTTACACTCTCCTCGGGCTTTCTGTGTGTAAACCTACCACACATGTACATACACATGTACATGTGTGCAAATAGATTATGGACTGGTGGCCAACAGGTCGTGGCTTAGAGTGCAGAGTGCAATGTTGTGTAGGTTAAAAAAGTTTAAAATATGGCTGACTTTGTTATGAACAGAAACTTGCCCACTGAAATGCTACTTGTAATTAATTTTAAAAGACCCTTTACCGTAATTTTCCCCTTCATCCTGTGTTCCCGTAGGTAGGCACCCCACGCTACATGTCGCTTGAAATCATCCAAGGACAGATTGAACTCTGTAACAGCAACGTCTACCAGAACATTGACATGTATGCTGCTGGCCTCACTCTGTGGGAGATACTGTCTCGGACTCGACCTTCGCACATTCATGTCGGTAAGCAGGGAGTGGAGCTAAGCTAGGTAGGGGGAGGGTGAGATTTAGCTTGTGTTATCTCAAGAGATTCATAACTTTCATTCATAAGGAATAGAAGATAGTGGGAAAGGAGTAGTTGAGGAAACCTTTATAGATCAGGTGTGGACGTATATTGGAGTGACATTTCTGAACGAAAAATAATTTTGTATTAATGTCTAACTATATTTCTAAGTAAATCTAGTCATTTCTGCCATTATTAGATGTAGGTGGTCACAACTTATAAGACCCACTTACAGAGCAGCTTCTCTGACAGAAACATTCCAACTTCTATTCACTTTGACAATACTTAAGAGCAGCTATATTATATAAACTTCCAAGATTTAAACATTCACAATCACCTTCATTTTCACTTTTTAGCCTTCACTTAGTGTAAGAAAGTTTCAAGGGAATTTTCCTGTGTGCGATCACATGTGTAGTCTTTATATTTTTGAGTTGGTATGGTAAAGGGTGGTAATGTCGCACAGGAGTTCTAACAATGCCAGAGATGAGGTAATTCAACTGCAGTATGTGATTTGAAACACTTTTTTTTTCTTTTCTTTTTTTCATCAATGATGTGTTGCTGCTTAACGTGGGATGGTGTTGCGTGGGCGATCAGTGCATACTTTGTGCGCGTGCGCGCGCGTGTGAACTAAACTATGAATGCAGTCATGACGTATCAAACAAACAAACAAACAAACAAGCAATTCTAGTGAGTTTAAAACCAACAGCATGCTAGATACGTCGTTGCACTACATGTGCATACGTACAATACATAGTTTGTGCAAATGAACACATCAAGTCAAGTCATCGGTAGATGTAGTTTGTTTGACTAGTATGTCTGCGATGGACCATTGATCTGTGCTGGTTGTTTATACAATCAAGTCAGTGCTAATAAGCCACCTTGCACTCTACCAGTAATCACCTTAAAGGGGACACATCCAATCAATCGATCACTGGAGATTACTTCAAGTTGATAGTAGTGGGGCAGGTCGAGATGGTGGCATGGCCTGGAGGTGTGCCCACACAACTTACTGCTGGGATAGCCACAGGGTGTCAACTCCTCCATATTTATCTCAAGTTAGCTGGACCTCAGCCCTTCTCCCCCTCTTGTGGTGGTATGTATATTGTCAGTAATAATGTCTGGGGCCATCTATAATGGGTCTACAAGCCGGTTAAAAGTCATTAATCTAATTATTCAATGAGAATAGAAGAGGCTACCGGAATCCTTACAAGGGACACTGAATAGTTATGATATCTCTGAAAATCTTTTTTTTCCTTCTTCCTTATATCTTTTTCCTTATCTTTTGCACTGCTTATTATTATTATTATTATTTTATTTATTTATTTATTTTTTATCCCACACTATATAATTAAAACTATCGTGCCCCGCCCCTTGTGCATGACATCATGGAACAGCAAACCTGTTTCTTCCCCGGCTTGTACTTTTAAGGTCGTGGATTGCATTTCTGCTAACATTCTGCAAGTGTGGGCAGAGAGCCGAAGCTAACGAGGCGGAAACTTATTAGCAGCCAGCAAATACGTATCGGGTTCACCTGAGGACCCTTTCCTGCATGTAAGTTGAGGAGGGCTCTTTCACAAAGAAGGCCATGAGGAGGAAAGCTTTTTGTGCGGCCATTTTGAGGTGTCTGTTAAGTGGAAGTGGAGTACAAGGATCACTCACGCGCGACGCCCTCCAGGGCTGTCCATACGTGTTTCATCAGCCACCACTCTCTCTCCACAGCTTCATTAGTTTAGCTTGTGGACTGCCAGGAGTCAATGGAAAAAAAACAGCTGTGGGTTAGAGCCCGTGCTAGTATTCCATTCATTGCTGGTACTTAATTTCAATGAAGTTGTTTTGTTTTTTTGTTTTTTTCCTTGTTGTTGTTTTAACTCAACTTTTAAGAGTTTTTCGTGATTTATATTTCATTAATCTCGACTCTGCAGTTATCCATTAAACACTTGCAGTGATGCCGGTCACCACGTGGTGGACATGTTTACCATGGCAACGATGTACATGGTGCAACCAGGGTACGTGCTGAAATTAAAGTGTTTATTGTGCTGACAATGAGCACTGACGAGAGCTAAATAAGCAAGTACATAAGACTCAGCCATAGGCAAATTAAAAGACCCCTCCCCTGCTGGGCATGAACACATGAACAACCAGTTAGTGTCCAACTTAATTACAAGAATAAATTGAATGGATTGTTTTGGACTGAATTATATTTTGGGGCTTGCTGGGCAAGAACAGCTTGAACCACTCAACAACCTGGTGAGCGAAATCTTGTCATTTATACTTCTGTCTATGGTGACCCTTACCTCTTTAATATCCAGGCAAGGGTTTGATTTTTAAGAAATTAATTATGCAAATCAACTAGGACAATAGTCACTGATGAAGGTTTCACAGTGCCAGGACATTAAAACTGTTATTACAGATACAGCAAAAGGTAAATATAAAATCGTATAAATAAGAAATAATATCAATTTTTAGCTCTATATGTTTTGTGTAGTAAAAGATGTATCTTTATGGAATTGCCAAGGCAACGTTTTGTGAGGACACAGTTTTTTTTTTCAGCTGAGAAAATAAAGATGTTGTATTACCAACACGTACAGAATAATATGTGGAGTATTACAGAATATTTCCTACTACTCAGTTTCTGGCTTGTGATTTACCTCCAGCACAGACTTACCTCACCAGCACAGACTTACCTCACCAGCACAGACTTACCTGTTCATTCTTATTTGCTTTCTTTTCGTGCTCTGTATAGCTCTTTGTTAACGTAGGGCTTCACTTCATCGTTTTATTATACATTCTTCAGCAAGCTGATTACACAGATTATGGTGGAATTGTCACTATCAAAACAACAGTTGATAGTGTGTGTGGATATGATGCAAAGACTCAGATTTATGGCTGCATCGGGAGGGACTGACAGAGGTAAAGTGGGAGCATGTAGTGCAAGGAAGAAGAGGAGATGTACCTGAACTGTGCACGTGTGTGTGTGTGTGTGTTTGGTATAGTGGTTGTGTCCTTGGCTCGGGGCCTGAGGTCCTGAATTCATCAGATTCTGGTAGTTTATAAACTCTTCTAGTGCCAGCTATCTCAATGCACTCATGCAGCATGCCACTAAAAAGCAATGAATAATTAGAAAAGCCTCGCTTGATGTGTTGGAGTGTGTGTGCGTGGTTTGCAAGCCCCCCTAGAGTGTGGGAGTTCAAGAGCAACGTTTTAACACCCAATGGCAGAGAGACAGCCAGTCAGTGGCCCGTGCTTCAGGGAGAAGCCCCCGTGCCATAATCACAGCTGATGCTGCGGACCTAACCACTCAGCTCCTCCAGATGATGATAATAAGAGGCAGCAGAAGCCTTGAAAGTCCTGAGCTCGAGGAGGAATGCAAGAGTAGGAGGTGGAGGAGTGTGGAGGTCAGATTGCAAAAAAATAAATAAAAAAAAGTTTTTTTGGTCCACAGAAGTGCAAGCATGTCTTTATCTCTGACTCTCGATCTCAGATTGCTTCAGTGGGTAGAACTGTGGGCAATACGCACACACAAACTTTGGTGGCTTCTGGTCACGGAGGTGTGAAGACAGAGCAGGTTTCAAAGCGTTTGCTGGTGGTCTGCACATGTGCGGCTTCGTTGCCATGGCACTACATGGCTCGAGGTCTTCGGTGCTAAGGTTTCAAGACCATTCGCTATGTAAAAACTGTTAAGATTATTGGTTGTGAATTTTTATTTATGGTTTCATTTTTTTAACTTGTTTGAAAATTTGACAGTATCTTTCCAATGCCCATTATCTGGTAAAGTGTGGCGTTGGCTTGGCTACATACTGGTTAGACGTGTCCATCTTGATTGTGGCTGGATACTATTTCTGGTTCAGAATGACCAACAACAGTAAATTGACCTCCATCTTCAACGCTGGAGGCTGCTCTGAAACTGTCTAAATCTTATCGGCCAATATAAATATTGGGCAAAGACGTAAGGAGGCAATACTTCATTATGCAAGAGAAGGGATTCAATGATGGCTTGTGTAGAAGATGTAATGTGTTTATTTTAGCACACACTGCTCGGTTAGAACAATGCCTAGCATACTCGACATAGTCAAGTGGAATGGGCTTCATATCTTCTATTTGTGTCTTGTAATTAGTCATTACAAATGTGTAATATTTCCTTGTTTGTTTGTTTGTTTGGTTGTTGTTGTTGTTGTTGTTTTAATAGAAAACTTACTTTGGTTGAAGTCCACAATGTCTTGTAATAAGTTTTCGCCATTTTATAAATATAAAAATGAATGTGCTTATTAATTTGTTCTTTTCTCATTGACAAAGTGCCTAATTGATTGGATAGCACGCGTTACCAGCGAGTGGCCATTCTCTCTGGCCCACTGGATCTGATCAATGAGCAGTTAAGGCGCCTTCTCCCAGTATTTTGTGTTTGAAGCCAGCTGATCCTGTTAAGCCATGGATGATGGAGGAAGACTGTTCAAGCATTGAATAAAGTGATTGTCTGTTGCATGGCTTACTAAGCCAGTCAGAGTCCTTCTTCTCTGAAGCATGAAGTATCGGAGATTAATCTTCCTCGTCTAGTGTGACAAGCTTCGTTTGACGTATTCATGAAACGGATACCTCTCATCCACGCTCTATTTCATTCAATCTCTTCACTATGTGCTTCTCTTTATAAAGCCTTCATTTACTCGTAGCAATGCCTTAACGATGTAACACTTGAATTAAGATGTGTGTGGCATTTGTATGGTGTATTAGATATCGTTGCTGTGCGGGTGAGGGCTGAAGCACCAACTGTCTGCCCTTGCCGTTGTGTGTGTGTGTGCGTGCATGTATGGATTTCGTGGTAAGCGGCTCATCGGATCTTTGGCATGTCAGTGATTCAGAAACTTCTTGAGAAGTATTTGCTGCTTGTATATGTTCTTTTTTTGTTAATGGTCTGATCGCTGGAGCGTTGCATGTATGAAGAGTGTAAGAGAAGATACCTGAGCCGGTGAGCTCATTGGATATTTGGATGTCCTTGTCCTTCAGTGATGTCAGAGGTCATTGGCAAGAGTTGTCTTCTAGACCAGCCTTGATGCCTCAACCCACAGTTGCATGTATGTGTGTGTGTGTGTGTGTGTGTGTGGGCGTGCGTGGGCAGGCTGCAAAGCTAAAATCTCAATTACCACATTCCGGTTAATACCGGTGTTAACGAAATTGCCGCTAGTTGAGTCAGCAGGTGGAAGTGTTAATGGGTCTGCCTACTTTTCAGCCATTAGAGGATGAGTATGATAACGTGTAAAGAGATGAAACGAGGGAAGTCTGTCTCTGTCTGCCACTTATAGCAGACGAGGAATGCAGTAATCCTCAAGCATCTTCTGATTCTGCAACTGCCGATTGTAGCATAGCTCATTGGAATGTCAGATGGTGTATCAGATGTTCTAGGGTCTGGGTTTGCTGAGGCGTATTGTTTGTTTCAATGATTCAGTCATTCTCGGCTGAAATAATTATAACAATAGCAAAAAAAAATTCTAACAGCCAATATATTTTAATTGAAATTTAATGACGGAGAGTTCAACCTGAGTTTATTCCTGAAGAGGACTTCGACAAGAAGTCGAAATGTTGGGTTAAGTTTTTACATATATTGGCTGTTAGAACGAGAAAATTTGCTATTATTATTGCTACTATCAATGTGATTGTTTTGCTATAGTTAGTGCTGGTATTGTTTTTAGAAGACTTCATTTCTCAATCAAACCCGGGATCGCTTAATCAACAAAACAAAACCTGTGAAAGAGATCTGAGGAAGAAATAGAGTAGACGTTGCTGCTGTTGTTGTTGTTGTTGTTGCTGCTGCTGTTGTTGTTGCTGTTGTTGTTGTTGTTGTTGTTGTTGGTATTCCTTAGTGGTGGCGAGCAAGCTAGCATAGCAATACATACCAGTTAAAATTGAAACAACTTTGTGATTCCATACCTTGTATTCCAGTGAACTAATGCATAGCTGTGTATTAGAAAGCTATAAATTCTGTAGATACTCACTTCTCGTTTCCTTGAAGCCCGCTCGAGTCCTTCAGCACAGCAGTCCAGTTAAAATGTCTTCACTATTAATGGTACGGTCACTAGTCGAAGCTACTCACGTATTTAAAATGAAGTCTGTAGAAATATGTCGTCTTGTAGTAGATATTTAGTATAGGGCATTTATACTCCAAGACTGAGAGTTTGCTGCATCCTAGTCATTATGGAATTGCTGTGTATGCAATTGTAACTAACCAAAGGCAGTGCCTCTGTATTTAGTAGTAGCACTGTGTGTAAAACCTTGGGAACTGGTTGTCATTGTATTTGGCATTTAGTGGCATACCGCTCACGCCTTGTAACCTAGCACGCCACGTTTGGGATGATGTCGGCAATAAGATGGTGTGTTTAATCAGCAATAGAAGCAACTGCGAGATGCTGTTGGTTTTAACTGTGTATGTTAGTGTGAGGTAGTATTCCCTTCCTCAGACAGTCGTTGGAGCGAGGCTAGCGACACTCCACGTTCCCCGGCCAACGTGCTCGATACATGACCGTGGCTAACGACCCGGAATTAATTCTAGCGCTGGTACTTCAGAGCGTGACCAATTGGAGTATTTTGAGTGGCTATACAAATAGAGTGTTCCTTTGTGGTGGATCTGCTTGCTTGCTTGTATCATCACCGGTAGTCATAAGATGTAAAAAAAAGGTTAACTTTGTTGTTCTGTTTTCAGATTATTATTTTTAATTGAAAAGGATTATGTTCATAGTGAATTACTGAACTGTTTTAAAATAAGCTCACTGCCTGAAATTGCGCTCAATTGTTTTTTCTATGATCTAGTTTTGGTATGGATGAAATTAAATTTCAACAACTTATTTGCAGGTTTTATACAAAGAGGGGTGGGGCACCCTGGATCTCCTCTCTTGCCCCCCCCCCCCCCCCCCCCCCCCCCCCCCCCCCCCCCCCCCCCCCCCCCCCCCCCCCTCTCCCCTCTATAATTTTTTGCTATAATGCATCACCTAAAGTTGAATTCTATGTGTAGTAGGATTATAACATCATGCACGTGTGACCCAACACTGATCAGTGTGGAGTATACACTCTCATATAGGCATGTGCATCAAAGTAGTGTGGGTTTATAAAGTGGGTGTGGCTAAGTACATGCAGTGTCTCCAACTCCTAGAGAAAATTCCTGTATGAAACAGGTCGAATGATTTTATAAAAAGTAGGTAGTGGTGATATGGACAGCCCTTTCCTAGCCGACCTGCTGTAGTAATCTTAGCTAGACCGTCTAATCCCCTGGCAGTGTCTGAGGACCAACTTCTTCAACTTTACAATTGTAGAGGTTCAGGTTGTTTAAATAGAGCATGAGTTCACAGGGTGACACAGAAAACAGAAAGGTTAGAATTGAACATTGCATGTGGTAAATGAGTATATATCTGGCTTAGCAATGCCCCGCCCCATTGCACGTGCCTTACAAACTTATGACAAATTACTGTGTGTGTAGTTGGTTCTCTAGTGCTCCTAACCACACCCCTAGACAGTTTGTGTTAGGGTGTGGTTTAGCCTGGATTGGTGAACCCCTCCCTTATGCCATCTGCTGTGGAAAGAGTTCCTTTCTTCTTTGCCTCTAGCCCCCACATAGGCATTTAGTATGTTGGTATTACCGGAGAGTATATATTACGTGAAGTGAAACTTGCTGGGGGCAAGGAAAAGGCACGTAAGGCCAGGGGAGGATCAGGAGGGAGGGAACCAGCCCCTCCCCTCCCTCCGAACCAAGTTGATTGAAAAATTAGGTACAAGTACAGGCAATTTTGTTGATAGGACAATTACATGCTAATTTGTAGTCTTCTAACGGAAATTTTTGAATTTAAAGGAACAACCAACCTACAGTATGTCTGGTGATAAGTCTTCCTTTGAAGAGTGGTATGTGCATTGGCCAGCGTGACTATAATGGCTGTATCAGTAGTAGCTAGAAAAATAACAAGATCAGAGCATTCAAACTTAGCACACAAGTTTCATTTGGTATAAAGAAAGAAAATATATATATATACTTGAGGTGAAGCCGAGTGAAATTTCTTGCTGCATGAGTGCTGTTTATCCAAACACCACAGTTTCTGTGCTATCATACGTTAATACTATAGCCAAAGCTGACAGTTCATTTCTGCAGCTAAGAAAACCATAATCTTGTATTATATTTTCGTCAAAGAATTTTTTTCATTCAAGTTCTGCTATACTTCATACTTTTCATACCGTTGCTAAATAGCTTCGCCCAGGAATTCCGTCGCGATATTGCCTAGCGGAATAAATCGCAACTAGGTCTCGAAATCATCGTGACCAATCAGATCATTATTTCAGTTTTCACTGCTGTGATATTTGAAATAATACCATACTTTTTAAAATGACTCAGCAATGGTATTAACATTAGAAAACTAGTTTTATAATAATGTTTGTTTTACTTGAACGACAATATTTAAGTCAAAACTTCATACACCTCTTCTGGGAATGACCAATTTACACAAAGTGTCGGTTTACGCCTTGGAGCAGGCACGCCCCTTACACCCAATATTAACACGCCTTTCAAATTGTTTTAAATTTCTGCCTCTGGTTAGGAGCCATTGAAGTAGATTGTGCTGTTGTGTGAGGTAATGGATGACAGTAGTGTTGTCTTCCTCTTCACCTCCTCAGATATTTACTCTTATCAGACGAGCCTTGGCTGTTCTAGCGTGACACATCTTTATCAGTCTGCCTCTCCTACGGGTGTCTTTATGGCAGACTCCCGGGCACACAAACATGTTATGTGGAAGGTGTTTAGTGTTTATCAGCTGTCATCTGTAGGTCCGTGGTCTAGCCTACGCACGGAAACCTGCAGAACCGTACAGCGTTGTGATGTGTCTGCGTGTACTTGCTGGCGTTTGCCATCTCTGTCCGCATCTCCCGTGCTAAGTGAACCATGGCTGGGAATTGGCACTGAGGTCTCCCAATCAACATGCGTGCACACACACACACACACACATACAGTCGTGCGTATACCAGGGCGGGGTGTGAAAGAAATGGTAAACATATTTTGTGGAGTAGTTCGGTCTGTCTGCGATGTCTTTCCTTTCGTACTTATCTTAATTGACTGGGCAGATTTTAGTAAATAACTTGCTGCTATACATGTATTTTGTTGTTGTTGTTGTTGTTGTTTTGATTATTGTGTGACTCAATACTGATTTTTCAACTAAAGCTGAATAAAGTGGACTTCAGTTGATTCCATTTATTCTTGTTGTATCGAAGCATTTATTTGTTTCGTAAAAAGGTGGCTAAAATATCGATTATTTTAGTCAGAGTTGTAGGATAATTTGCAATGCATACATGGTTTGCCCTAAGGCACTCATTCACTCCTGTGTACTTTCAAACCCTTCATAACTGACTCGCCATTTTCCCTCCATTTATTGTCAGCAGGTTGTTATGCTGATGGTTGTATCATGAGGTGCATGAGGTGAAGGGTACGTCCAGTGGTTGAGTTCTGGTTGAGTTTCAATAGACAGAAAAGATTCTGTTTGTTTTACTTGTGGTAAACTGGAAGTTGATGGCTTTATTAAATGTACTTTAGTCTGCACTCAGCTGGAGGAAATGTGGCAGTATTTAGGAAAAAGAATGGCTCATACTTAAAAAAAATATTTTAAAATGTCCCTCTCGTCATTGTTTTTATTTTGTGTACCCACAGATGTGTGGGCGGAGATGAAGGTTGAATAAATAAATTAATATTTTTATTTTAGGACGGTGTATGGCCACTCAAAGAATGTGTTTAATGTTGGTATTGTGTTTCTCCCTCCATGCAGTTCCTCCGTATTGCCCGCCCTTCAACCAGGAGTTCAACGAGACCTTTGGTAAAGACTTGAACAGCTTCAACCCCACATCCGAGCAAATGAAGAGTCTTTACTCAGAGCTCCCTAAGTGTCGGCCAGCAATCCCTGCATATTTTGGAACTTGCTCGGTGAGCATGTCATCTGAATTATTGATGGGCAGGATTTGGGTGGGAAGTCAAGATCTATATAACAGTCAGGTGCTGCCTCAGAGGGAACTGACAGTTTTAGGGTCTTGAAGGCTTTAGGCTGTAACGTCCCTAGCAATAGTAGTTCATAACAGCAGCACAGCGCCTAACTAATTTAGAACGTAGCAACTTCTAACAACACAATCAGAGGGACACTCAGCGCAATCAGAGGGACACTAAGTGTCCCAGCCCTCAAGGCGGGGACACTAAGTTAATAGTGTCCCTCTCTGAAGGACCTAAGAAGTTAAGAGTTTCTTCTGTCACAATACGAAGACTACAGTAGCCATGTTCTAAAATAATGTTCGGTTGTTTGCATGAAGGAGGTTTTTCTCTCATTTTAATTAGTGGAAGTCATAAATGTATATCGAGTGATTTTAAATTTTGTTCTGTGTGATTTTTCAATGCACATGCTAAGTAGATATATACTAGCAAAAAATACAAGCAGATGGTCTGTGCAGTGTATGTATGTAGGAGAGGGTCTCTGGTAAGGGACTGTATAGCCTGCAATCACGTGACCATTGATGCATCCGCTCTTCTTTCCATACTGAAATTAATTCATTATTTCTTAATCAGACGAAGATTAAAGTCAATCATATTTTGAATTATTTTCACTTGACTGAGTGTAAGTTGGTGAGATGTGAGATGTTTGATTTGAAATGCTATTTTTCCTCAGCGTGCATGTGTGAGAGGGTTATAGTAGTCGTTCTGTCTGTTATGCTCTGGTTTTGGAGAGGTTTGTACCTTTGGTGCTTCATATAGAGAAAAAAAATTTCCAAGCAAAGATTGGCACAATCACTTTTATGTTATATTTCGCGGAGGGGTGGAATTAGTATTACCTTTATTTATGTGTTCATAGCATCACGAGCAGTTCTGCAGCCTCATCAATAACATGTGGGTGGACGAATCTTGCCAGCGAGTCACTGCAGAGTTCTGCAAGGAGAAGCTGGAGAAGCTAAATAACCCGTCCCAGAATACAGTGAGTTCTAGGAATGGTATACACCATGGAGTTTCACTGTCTTTTTGTTGTGCAGCCTAATCAGCATAACCACCAAGACTCAAGACATCAGGGAATCCAAGAAGCTACAGTTTAACTTGTCAAGTCATTAAAACATTCATTTCTATATTATTGTAAACTATTTTTTTCTTGCCATGATGATGGGGTGTAAGTTTGGTAAGACCAACTAGGTAAGACCTACGCCTCCCCGCTGTGGCTACGCAACCGACGCTAGTAAACTCTAGCGCGAAATGAACGTACACAAACTGCAACAAAAAAAAAGTAAAGGAGATCGAATCAACTTATTCCGCGCGCGCAAATCTCGTGGGTTGTTGCGCTAGGGAGTCGCCCAACCATAGCGTATAAAAAGCACATTTTATGCGGCTCACTGATTAGTTATAAACTTGTTCCATGCTCCGCCAACGCTGTTTGTTACACACTCTGCGTTTCTGGCCGGTACTACAGTGTTTTGCGAGCTCGGTCAACCGACGGATCACTTATCTTTACTGGGCCTCCTCCCGTAAAAGCTTTACAAAACACGCGCACACAAGCTCCGTGTAGCGTGGCCGGCCAAACCTATCCATCCCAGCTCGTCATGCCCATGATAGTCGGCGGATCCAACGCAGCTTCGGCCGCTGCTGCTGCGGCGGCTGCAGGACAGGGTGGCGTAAACCAGCTCGGCGGAGTCTTCGTGAACGGTCGGCCTCTTCCAGAGCCCGTGAGAAGGAAGATAGTGGAGCTATCCAACTCTGGAGTAAGGCCCTGTGACATCAGTAGGCAGCTAAGAGTTTCGCACGGATGTGTGAGCAAAATATTAGGAAGGTCAGTCATCTGAAAAACTAAAGTAAAACTTTTCTCAAGAACTAATGATTGGTTCCATGTTGAAGTACCCCGGTGGTCACTACAACAACCATGAATAATGTTGTATGTGGATATGATTGCTGTGTATGTGTGTGTGTGTGTGTGTGTTTTCTTCAGATTTTACGAGACCGGATCCATCAAGCCGGGAGTTATTGGAGGTAGTAAGCCTAAAGTTGCCACACCCAATGTAGTAACTAAAATAGAGGATTACAAGCAGGAAAACCCCTCCATTTTTGCGTGGGAAATTCGAGACAGACTTCTTCAGGAAGGCATCTGTGACAAAGCCAATGTACCGTCTGTGAGCTCCATCAATCGTATTGTCCGCACACGGGCACAACAGAGGCAGAAAGTCCTGCATGAAAAATCCAGCTACATGGGACACCCTTTACCTCTTGTTCACACCGATCCTGCCTCTGGTTTTCCTGTGGCCATTCACGGAGATGGCCTCTTTCACAATGCAGCTGCTAACAGTATGCACCAAGGCATCATGGCGGCTGCCTCCCACTATGGTTCCCTCCCAAACTCCAGCCTGTTGCCCCAGCAACCGTTTATATCTCAGAGTGCTCGCAGCATGCCCCACCACTTCCACTCCACCTCACACCCTCATCCTGCCCACTCTCACCACGCCCACCCAGCGCACCTGCCAACGACGGGTCTGGAGCCTCCTCCGCCTACTTCTGTGGCTATGATGAACCTCCCTCCTTCTTGCATGGGCTATGCTCTGGATATGTCCCACTATGGTGCCGGTATTTCTGCCTCTGGGGGCGTGCCATCTGATGCCGGTAGTACATCAGGTGCTTCTGTACCTGGTAAAGTGTTCCCCCATCCGATGAGTGCAATGCCGGTAGGTGCAGCACAGTACGCCGTTGGATTCCCACCGGCTACTTCCTCGTCCGGGGGTGTGGACGTTACAGGGGGGCACATATCTTTGAGCCCCCCGGATCCCCAGCAGCACGGAAATAGCGGAGGAAGCGGAAACCTCCAAGTAGCAACTTCCCCCCGTAGTGTGCAGGCAGCTTGCTCTCCAAGTAGCTCGAGTATTGGCTACCAGCAAATTGTCCACAGCCCTGGAGGGTCGACCATAACCAACGCCCACTGCCCCTCCCCTTCCTCCACTTCCTGTCCCCAACAGAGTGAGATGGGCGGGGCTTCATCTCCTAATATGCCTGTACGAAACAGCGACAAGGCTGCAATGATGAGCCCCAGGCAACAGCAGCTACAGCAGCTAAAGGAAGAAGGTGAGAACATGTTATATCATATAATTAAGATGGTACAGGGTTACATGATTAGTAAAAAGATTTTTTTAAAGTATATAATGTTTGTGAATTTGTGTTACATGTCTTGCGGTAAGTCCTTTTATTCAGTACATTTGTGGGTGTGGTTAAAAGATATATGTTCATCATTTTGTCCCACCCATATCCCTTACCAAACTACATTGCTGCACTTGCCCTGTAGCAATACCGCCCAGCTAGGCTGACTACAAAGGTGTTACATTGTGTTACATTGTGTTACTCATTCAAGATGTTACTTGTGATTTTTTTTTTTTTTGCATTTTAATTATTAATTTGAACACTTTAGTAATAATTAACAATGTGGTAGATAACTTCCTCTTTCTTTCTCTCTCTCAGTTTCCGGAGTTGGAATGAGCTATGTGGTATTGGGGCACTATCAGTAGCCTGTGGCCGTGCCTATGGCTAACTAGCGCCTCCTTCTTGCCGCAGCTGTGGCTCCTAGCTTTCCACATATAAACACTCGTAGATCTGGTGGCTTGACAAGGCCAGAGAGTTGCTCACCGCATCACTTCTAATTTGAGGGGGATGGGGAACTCTGGTCTCATCCTTGAAGAATATTGACAAGTGTTTAGTGTATGTTTGTGTGCGTGTTTGTGTGTACTTGTGTGCACATAGTGAGTGTCCTAGAGGATTAGGAAATGTTTTAAGAGCCCTCTCCCCCCAAGAAGTTGAATTTTGCCATCTCCCCCCCACACCAGGACACATTTTTAAAGCTTCCCTGGGGTCATTCCTGTGGTACAGAGCAGCTGGTTTTCAGCTGGAGCGTATTCTCTAGAGACTGGCTCTCTGAATTTTATTTTTTAAAAGAATTAATTATAGAGAAGTAGATTTGTCTTGAATTTTCATTGTGGCAAGAGTGAGTTAGTTCCACGTACCTCTATGATGAGCTTATTTTGTCCTTCCAAAATTAGGTAGTCTTTTCTACATTGGATGACGTTGCGTAAAGTACTAGCATCCAGGAGTGCGAGTGACCAATTAGATTCACGATCTGTTGCTATCTGCGAAACATGTGTCAACAAAAGTGCTTTAGGCCTCCAATCTGAACCCAAGGGTTTCAAATGTGTAGTCTATCTATACCAGGAATGCGATTGTCTTTGTTAACAAGATATCACCAATACAACAAACATTTTTTTTAAATTTAAGATTTGCTCATGCAGTGTTGAGGTGTGTGACGCTATTCAAAGTTTGTGTTGGTTTGTTTGGAATTTCTGTGGCTGGTTTGGGTTTTTTGAGAGCAGGAGATCATTTTTCACTGATGTGTCTACTTCTTCTCAGCATGGAGGAGACGTCATATTCATCTCTACCTCCCAGGTACTTCTCAAAATGTCTTCCGAGAGAAAATTCATTAATATTATTACTTTTATTACTATTATTATTATTATTATTATTACAATTTTGTGGGGTAACAATTATTTTAAATAATAATAATAATAGTAATAATAATAATTAATGAATTTTACAAAGGATTGGTTGAAGGCTTCATTAATATTCTTTGTTCTTTCTTTTGATTAATTTGAATTGGTGACCTCGCTGGAGAGGTTGTTTCTGTTTGGGGTCTGGTAGCCCTGACACTTCAAAGAACTCTACCAGCTCACACTGGAGGCTGAAAGGAGCCTCTTGGGAAGCACCTGAAGAGGCTCTGAGGTGAGGAAGCCACTTAATTGCTAGGCCACTCGTTGGCTTTGGTCACAGATAGCCGAGACTCTGGGGTTAGGATGTGCTATCTGTGTGAATGGAGGGTGAAGAGACACCTGGAGTTTGGGTCATCTGAGGTCGTGTGCCTCAGGCTTGGGCTGGCGAAGGAAGGATGAGCGGTGTACAGCTGTGACAGCTGGAAGGAAGGCAGTGCTAGAGGAATAGTGAGAAATTAACTAAATATGGCCAACACTAATCATCAGCTCATAACAGCCTTTCTGATTACAGTGAATTGGATGGACAGAATGAAGTATTTGCTCGAGATCTGCTTAGCAAGAGTCGACTGCTACTGGTATTGTGCAAGTTCATCGCGTGTTGCTTTCCTCGCTCGGGTGTGTCTTGCCGTTTGAGCGTGACTGGTGGAAGTATAGCTTGAGGGGGTTGGGTTGTAAGGGGGATAATTTGGTCGAGGGGCCAGACTTTCTGACGGTATTTGTTCGTTCACGGCTCATTACTCGTGTGTCAACCAAATATGCCGGTTGTTAGATCAACAGTCAAAGTTCGCACGGTGCAAGTTCCCGTTCTCCAGCGCACACACGCACACACACACATACATTCACAGTGGCTATTGTATGGGGTTGTATCAAGTGAAGTTGTCTAGCCAATTCCTTTGAAAAGAAACTGGAAGTAGAGTAGAAGAGGTCACTGAATTGGTGAAGGTTTGTGTGTCTTTGTCTAGCTTCATTTAGTGAGTGGTAACAAGAAATGTAGCATCAGCAAATGTTGTATAGCAGTACTGGAGTTAAGAGAAGACATTTTGTGATTAAAATGTTGGCTAGTAAATATAGTTTGTATGCTGCATGTCTTATTAAACAAGAGAGGACTTCTGCCTCCTCCTGTAACTCCAGCACTACCTCAAGGTGTGTTTCCAGCTCTCTCAAGTTATAATTACTTCTTTTTTTCCCGGCTAATAAATAGCTCAGCCTCAACAGAACTCAATACCGTGAATAGGAAACTTTTTTTAAAGTTTTCTGTTGCAATCTCTCCATCATCACTGAGTTTCCCCTCTTTAGTTCTACCTGGTTACCTCTCAAATGGCCGCCCCGCTTGGCTTGTTTGCTGGTTGGATGGATCAGAATGAGCAATGTCTCCTGCCTGTAGTCGCTCCGCTGAGCTTCTTGCCGCCTTCACAAGTTGTGGAGTTGGTTGGGTGGCTGGCTAGTGAGGTGTAGCTGACAGTCACCTGGTGCTTCTAATAGTCCGTGACTTACCATTTGACTTGCACTGCACCGCCATTTTGGTCTTATACCTGTTTCCCCTGTGTGTTGTGAGGTGTGGCATGTATGTTCTCAGAGGAACTTTGGAGGAGGTGTGGTTAGTCTGTGTTGTAGAGTTATTAATCAGGTTTGTTCTTGCTGATGCAGATATGGTGCAGTATAAATAAGTATGTATAAATATAGTTTTATTTCCACATGTGTGTGTATGTGTGTGTGCGTGTAGATAACCTTTCTGACAGTGAAGGTGAGCGTCCAATGGCTGACTGGAAACTGAAGGAGTTGGAAGTTCTCTTCTCTACTTCTGGTTACCCTAACCCAAATACACTTAGCAAACTCAGTAGAAGCCTGGACCTCACGGAGGCTCAGATACAGGTATGTGTGTGTGTGCGTGCGTGTGTGTGCATGTGTTTGTGTGTTAGTACTGGTGAGAGCTTCACCACAAACCACTGCTGCATGATGACCGTTTAATTTAGAGTAATATGTGAGTGTGTGTGTGTGTGTGTGTGTGTGACTATGTTTGTTGCTGTATGGTATGGTATTTTACGTCCTGGTTTATGGGTGTGGCCTGAGTTGGCATGTGCTAGACATGTGTAATTGGTAGGGGGTGACTCCTGTAATCTTTGCTGTGCATTGTGTTCCTTACATAAAAACATATCACACTCAATTGCCTTCCCACTAACTAATTAGTCTGTTAAGTCCAGGAGTCCTATGATAATTAACTTTGACTGGCTGTTTGGTTCTTATTCAATTACGATAATCTTGACTTTGTGCTCTTGCAGGCTTGGTACAACAGTCAACAAGGTAGAGGAGGAGGGGCGTGGCCATCATCAGGCCACACCTACTCACCTCAAAATAACGCAGAGAGTCTGCAACCCGACCACTTAAACCACACCTACTCTCCTCAGAGCACTGGTGAGCATTTATATATGATGATGATGATTCCTACTGCTACTACTACTACTACTATTACTATTATTACATTATTATTATTATTATTATTATTACTACTACTAGTACTACTACTACTACTACTATTATTATTATTATTATCTTATAGGCCGTGCCAACTGTTCCCCTAGCAACCGTCATCATGCAGCATACATGACTGGCAGCAATGGCGATTATCCTTCCCCTCCCCATCCTTCCTCTGTCTCTTACCCAATGACCGCTACCCGATCAATGCCGACACACCCCCACCATGCAGTGGCACCCTCCCAGGGGGCCATGCGGGGCAATCTAGGGGGCGGGGAAGATAGCGTCACTAGCACCACCAACTGGAATATAACCGGACAGTGCTCCAACAACACTTATGGAGGTTGGTAAAGGGATCTCATGCTTATGAACTATTTTACAATTTGTTCACCAGCTGAATGTGGATTTAAATTGATTTTTTTTTTCTCTCTCTCTCTGTGCAGTTTTCAACTCGCACTCTGGTTTGTCCGGTAAGATGGAGTCTGCTGCAGTTTGATTGCTGTTTGGCAGGGGAAAAGCTAGCACAACAAAATGGCCGACATTGCTCGAACGGAGGCTTTTTAATTAATCTTATTATTATTATTATTATTATTATTATTATTATTAATTTTATACTCTGAAGCTCTGAATCACTTTAACACATTTTTTGATACACTTGTTTAGTATAAAGACATTCTATCACTTATTACTTGGGGTCGCACTGGCCACACCTATAACTCCTTCCCTGGAATCTATAGCCCAATTATCACTGCTTATCACTTCATCACTTAATGAAATTCCTGAAATCACATGCTATGCAAAAATCATTTTCCCTCTCCTTTTGAGTACTTCTATGTTAGCGAAAAATCACTTGAATTTGTTGTTTTTGTTTTCATTGATCACTTAATTGTTGCACTTGCTCAATTGCATTAGGTGTTATGTTCTAACACTGACTGTCCAGGACTTTAAATATCACTTGTACTTTTTGCTTGTAATGCTTGCTTTTGTTAAAAATATATATATATATATTATTTTACTGGCAACTTTTACAACCCAGAGGGAAAAATCATAAATATGAAAATAAAATTAAACAATAACTCAAGTTGACAATTCTGTTGTACATGCTGTGGCTAAGTGGGTGGGGTTAGTGTGCGTGAGTGTTCTGTCTAGTCGTGGTGCTGCTCCAACCACGAGTCTGCTTTGTTCTTGACCGTTCCTTTCTTGGGCATGGCTGCTTGCTCCCGAGCTTTCACAAACTCGTTCATGACGTAGTTGGCCGGGAGTTCCGGGTCTTCCATGGAGTCTGTGTACACCTGAACAAATGCACACATAAACATATGAATTTTGTTGCACGTTCGGTGAAAATAATAAATTAAAGGTTCTCCTTAGAGATGCCTGAAATAAACTTCTACAAGCGGTCGTTTTCTCTACCAGTAATTGGATGTTCTAAGGATGTTAGTTATTAACACCAAACGAATTTGGATAAGTCAAAATTAAAGCTGTGTGCAACTTGTATTTACAATATTGAAGTCAACACAGAGCAAGCATGACTATCCTCTTTAAGAAATCATGTAGCAATGCATGCATGCATATAATATATAGAATTTGGTATGCCTCCTCATATTTTAGCTATCACTGCAAGCAGAAATAAAAACATCCAACATTTAAAATATTCAATTTTCCTGTTCCATTGCCAGCAACAAGTGATGCCACAAATATTTCAACTGAGACAATGACATGGTAATGTTGGAGTAGTGACAATGACAGTGGTAATGTTGGAGTAGTGACAATGACAGTGGTAATGTTGGAGTAGTGACAATGACAGTGGTAATGCTGGAGTAGTGACAATGACAGTGGTAATGTTGGAGTAGTGACAATGACAGTGGTAATGCTGGAGTAGTGACAATGACAGTGGTAATGTTGGAGTAGTGACAATGACAGTGGTAATGCTGGAGTAGTGACAATGACAGTGGTAATGCTGGAGTAGTGACAATGACAGTGGTAATGCTGGAGTAGTGACAATGACAGTGGTAATGTTGGAGTAGTGACAATGACAGTGGTAATGCTGGAGTAGTGACAATGACAGTGGTAATGTTGGAGTAGTGACAATGACAGTGGTAATGCTGGAGTAGTGACAATGACAGTGGTAATGTTGGAGTAGTGACAATGACAGTGGTAATGCTGGAGTAGTGACAATGACAGTGGTAATGTTGGAGTAGTGACAATGACAGTGGTAATGCTGGAGTAGTGACAATGACAGTGGTAATGTTGGAGTAGTGACAATGACAGTGGTAATGTTGGAGTAATCATGGCTTGAATAGTCAGGCTACTGGGTGACGAGGATATGGGCGTGTGAAACAATGCCTCCTTATGCATATGAAGTGGGTGTGGCTTCTAGTACAATTGTGTGTCAGTAGTAATGACAGTGTGTGTATTCATAAATAAGTCATCAGTTGTGCTTGTTCGGTAAAGCATCATAATTAGCTGCCTGGGTAAAGTGTCGTCACATTCAGTAGAACGCTGTCAGAGCGATTAAGGAAACAAAGGTGGCTAACAAAACAACCGTTGTAACTAAGAGTGGGTGGAACCAGAAAAAATGATGAATCTTTTGAAAGGAGGGAGAGACTGAGAAATGAAAGAGATAGAAAGGAGAATGGATTCCGTGACTCAAAAGAAAGAGCTGATCAAAGAGGATAAGAAAAGATGAGATAGTTCTAGAAGAAAGAGAGCAGGAGAGGAAAACCTTAACCAAGTGGTAGAGAGGATGATAGCAATAGATATCCTGTGCTACTGCATACTTAATTTGTAGACTACATCGAGTGCCACTGTGTGGCGGGCTACTTGCTAAGAGTAACATTTGTACATCACAATATTGAACTCCATTTTAAAGCTTTTTCACAGCAACATATAACATCAAGCAAACAGAGATGTAAAAGGGGAAAGGGAAGTCTGCTGAGAAAACTCACATTGGCTGCCCATATGTGGCCGTCAATATTGTCCAAAGTTTCTTCATCGATGGTCAGTTTCTCTCCTTCACCCAGCGTGGGAAACATGGGAACTGGATTCTGACCTTTGCGCTTTCTCCAATCAAACGCTACCTGTAAACACAGTTCACATAATGGAGCCGCATTTCAATTAGCTCAATCTATTTTGAGAATTTCACTTAGTAATTTATAATTCTTTCCTACCTCAAGGTCAGCCATTTGTTTTTCCAAGTCTGTAATGACAGAGTCAAGTTCTTTTGTTTCAATACGACGAACTAAGTGTTGCGTGCTGGGCTCCATGCTAGGCTCCAATTGGAATGGCTCCATTGCCTCAGTGATTCGCTCCCACTTGGATTCAACTGATGATTCCTTTCTTTGCATCTTAAATAAAACAGCATTATGTGAAACAGCAGCAACAATACCATATTTACTAGTTGAGAGAGTTATATTTCAAGCTTCTATTATTCACATTAGCTAACTATTCTATCTCATTGACTATGTGTAGGCTAAAATAAAAAAATAAGCCAGCATTTTCCTCCTCCAAGGAAGAAAAATATATATTATTCCTTTCATACTGGTAAGGTTATCAAGTCTATTGGTTTAGTATTTACGTAAGTGCTGCAGACATGATCATAAATACGGCCAATCAGATGTGTGATATTGTTGGTATCAAATGAATAATAAATTTATAAGACACAGTTCAGGACACAGTTCAGGACACAATATATTTTCTTACTTTCTGTCTCTGTCTCTCTGACTGTATTTCCATCTCCTTCACTTCCTTCTGGACAGACTGGGACTCTGCCTTGTCAAACATGGCGGCAGAGTCTTTGCCAGACCCTGTGTACAGCCCAGCACCTGGTGCAAACACAATGTACAAACACTCAATGAAGAAAGTGCCTTTGAGGAAGTTGTAAAAAGAGAATAATGAAACAAGGTCAATGAAACTTGGTCAGTGAAGCTTTTCATTGTACACGTACAAGTTGGACTTGCTTGAGATAATGCTATGGTCGTTTCATTTTATAGAAGACAAAATGTATCTATGGTATAATACGCGATCATTCACAAGTACTTTATCGTGTACCTTTGGTTCCTTTAACTTCAATCTTTGTGACCGGCTTGACGTACGTGTCTGGCATCTTAGACTGGATCACGGCCATCTTCTTCTTCCTCTCAGCCTCTGCTGCTCTGATTTTGTTCACCTCCACAAGCTTCTTCTCTATCTGCACCTTCTCCTCGGGTGTGGCCTTTGCCAACATTGCTTTGAGGCGCTTGAAGTCTTCCTGGGCTTGCTTGGTCTCCAAGAACTTCTTGTAGGCCAACTCAAATGCTTGCCCTACAGTGGCCGTGATTTCAGGAGCCTGTGGGAAAAGGGAAGCGGAAAAGTATAAGATCACACTTTGGTAATAAGTCACTTATTCAAATAATTTAGGCAGCACGAGCAAACATGAAACAATTGCTAGTATTTACACTCCTTGAAAGAAATGACACTGTCTAAAGTGACTGTTGGGTATTCATTGAGTAATCAATTGATTGAAAATACAGAAACTTGGTGAAACTAGAATTTCAGGAGATGGAAAAAGTTGGAAACAAATGTTTAAACATTAAAATGAAGCATTACTGACACATTTCTAAGAGAAATGCGAACAGAAGAGCATACTCAACTTTGCGATATTTTTAAGATGGCTGGTGACAATGCTAACTCTGTTTTATGCAGCCTGTCTCTCATGAGATAAGACAATTTCTTGTCATGCAAGGACTATAATAATATTTAATAACCTGCAACATTTCCACCACAGTAAACCAACCTGTGTGGCCGAGCATTGGTAGACATAGCAGATGTGCTCCGTTGCCGGCGGCTTTCCTCGGGATATGTAGGCAAACATGTTGCCTTTGCCTCTCTTATCATCAGCAGAGAAAGACACCAGCGGCAGAGGATGCTGGTGAAGGGCTTTCTAAACAGACAAGAAGAAACACTAGAATTAGCTGCACGAAATGCAGGAAATTATTAGCCTCAATATAGAACTGGACATTTGTCACAATTGATTAGCCTCTCCTCTGCTTCTACATAGCCTTAGATTAACATAAAAGTATGATCAGTTTTGCTCGTGGCTATCCTATGGCTTACCTTAGTGCGATGGTGCATGGTCACCAGAGACCTGATGGACACAGAAAGATCAACATCTGGCAAATCTTCATCCAGGTTGGCTTTGTTCACGTCAGCTACGGTCTATACACATGCACACAGCCACAGACAGAGGTCTCGATGTACTATCACTAAAGCAATGCTCCATCTTCAGTGTGGGGGTGCAGGGATGGTGGTGAATTATAATGAGCTAATGACATGGCAAGAAAACAATTGAAAGAAGGAAAGCTCAACTTTTGCTTAAATGAAGCTCTTTTAGAAAGTTGTTATTAATTGGTACTGAGTGAGTTCACAGTTCAAGACTTTTGCTCATTATTATACCTGAAACACACATTGTAAAGTTCTGAAGAGGAGATATCAATTAGTCTGAATGTGTATCAAAGCAAAAAGATGTATTATCATTGGCCTTGAAAGTTTTAAATCTCTCTTAGTATTTTTTTTAAAACAAAAGCAAGTTACATATAGTTCATGTGGGTATTCCAAGCAATCTTACCTACATTGTTACCGAGAGACTTTAAGAACTGTGTCATTATGTCAATATGGATATACTTAATATGTACAGTAATAATTACATTCAGCAGCATACCTTCAGTTTGTCAATGGCATCCTTCATAATGTCTGTCCCACGAGGTTCAGGTACTCTGAGATGACCGAGATACTATTACATAAGCACACACACACATACACACACACACATGCACACACACATATGCACACGCACATATGCACACACATATGCACAGAGAGGATAAAATGTACCTCAAACCGACCAATTAGGTTTATTTCTCACCTTGCACTGGTAAATGATGCGGCCATTGATGAGTCTACTTGGTGGATGCATGTACATTTCTACACCACACAGAAAGAAAAACATTGAAAACTGATTTCCATACAAAATATACACTCCCTTCTTTTCCTTCACATCAGACCTCACCCATTCCGTAACCATAGTGACAAATTCATTGATATATAGTATAGTATGGCTTCACTCAAACTTCTTTTCATGCTCTGACGTCTCGTATTAACTTACTTCCAGGGTTGACTCCAGTGAACTGGTAGTCCTGGCTGTCTTTTCGAGTGGCTGGGGCTGCGTCTCCATTGCCGTCCAGGTTCTTCCTGACTTTCACAATCTTGACATTAGACTGGGCCGGGTCGTCCACCTCTTGTTGGTTAGGATCTACAGAAACTCCAGCTACATCTCCAGTTTTAGACATTTTCGCCTGGCTCTTCCCTCGCTATCCTATTCAGTGAGCCCCACCCCTTACAGCAACAACAATTGGGAGGTGGAGAGGGTGGAGATCGTGGAGATCATAATGCGCATGCGCATTGTGCATAACGACCTCGTACCCGTCCCCCTGCTCGGTGACCGAGGGTAGCCTGTCACCAATGGATCTCGAGAAAGCGGCGTTGGAGCGGAAGGCCAGGCTTCAATCTCTCAAGGCTAAATCTAAAGGAGCAGATAAGGTAAAATAACGGATGACCTGTATGTTTTGAAAGTAATTGTGCGCGACAGGGACCAGAGGATAAGCCTGTATTAAAATTTCGAAGTTACAACCCTCAGACGGATGAATTGAAAGAAGGAAAGCTTCCAAAGGCAAAGCCAGAAGAAGGTGAGATCGACCAAATACGTAAATGTGTTCAAGAAAAATACAATTTTATTTACAGCCATCAAAACTCTTTACAGTTGAGCCCCACATTCAAGAACACCTAAATGCGGCCAAGGACTCTGACCTCGGAGAAATAGTGAGTGTGGGTGAATTACATTAATTACTATGACTGAAATGACTCTTTTCTTATAGAATTTGGCTAATCTTGCTCCCAGAAAGCCTGACTGGTAACGATGTTATAATTAATAGAAAATGTATTCGATATTTTCTCTCTTGGTACCAGGGATCTTAAAAGAGAAATAAAGAAGAAACTTGAAAAGTTGGAAAGAAGAACAGATAGAGCCATCATAGAATTGATACGTGAGTTATACAGTTATATAGGGGGTTATTGATACGTGAGTTATACAGTTATATAGGGGGTTATTGATACGTGAGTTATACAGTTATATAGGGGGTTATTGATACGTGAGTTATACAGTTATATAGGGGGTTATTGATACGTGAGTTATACAGTTATATAGGGGGTTATTGATACGTGAGTTATACAGTTATATAGGGGGTTATTGATACGTGAGTTATACAGTTATATAGGGGGTTATTGATACGTGAGTTATACAGTTATATAGGGGGTTATTGATACGTGAGTTATACAGTTATATAGGGGGTTATTGATACGTGAGTTATACAGTTATATAGGGGGTTATTGATACGTGAGTTATACAGTTATATAGGGGGTTATTTAGGAATTACTCTAGGTAGGAATAAGCTTGCACTATCTCAAGGGGGTCTCAACTGGGAGAGGGGGATGGGCGTGTGGCTAGAGTATCGAGGAGACGTTATTGCTGAACTAAATAATGACTTGTAAGGTTCCTATTCCAAGTAAGTTTGCTTCTATGAATCTCAACTCCAGTCAATACAACCTTTTTTAAATGTAATTCTCTAGATTAAACATTTACCAAAGCTATACTTGAGAGCAACAATGAACTTATATGCTTTATTTTTTTGCTTTGCTTTTTGCTTACAGATTTGATCTGTAAAATTTCAAGAGGGGAGGAAGCAAAGTGAGGGGAGTGAGTGCCCCTCTGGCCCCCAACCCTAAATGAACCCCCTGGACTTGTACAATGTTATGTAGTTCTTAGCCTTGAAGATGACAGAGAGGGTCCAGATAAAGTCATGTTATTTATTTTTGTACCTTGGCATGTGGGTGTGGTCACAAAAAGGTTTATTCCATTGAATTGTTCAGGCTGCCAGTATAGAAGTCCTAAGCACTTTAACTAGCCCCTTTCCTCTAGGTTCATTCCTGTGCTGTTTGTCCTGATCAAAACTTATTATTTTTGAGCATAGGCTACATTTTAAAAATTCAATTAAGAACATTTCAGACTGAGAAATAATAGTGATAAGACAAAATCCTCGCACCACATCTTCATGACCTCCTGAGTGTCTTTGCTGTTCCTATGTATTACAAGTGTGCTACGTTGATGCTGACTGTGTGTGTGAATAGAAGAGAGATTCAAAGGGAACGAAGGTAGTGGCAGTGACTTAGCTAACGCAGTAGCCACTGCTGGAAGAACAAGAAATGAAGAAGATGCACCTCAAGACTGGGACTAAAGCCAACCTCAACTCACTCCACTCTCCTTTACTCAGCGCATTCCAGCACTCGCTAGTGCTCCTTTATGTACATGGTCTGAAACACTGATGACCCTTACCTTACATGTAAGATAGGGTTATGTATATTGACTATCTCAAATAAAATATTCACTTTTTTAATTTTAAATGTTCTAATTCAAAATTATTCCTGATGTTCCCAATGAGCAAATTGCATGGGGGTGTAGTTTCACTGTGGGGGGGTGCCCTCTTGACAGGTCAAGTTGATAAAGTGAATGTACATCATATGTTGATCGCAAGTAGCCAGACTGAACACTAATTAAGAGCGAACTGTAGCTGATGGGTAAAGGGTGTCAATATGAATGGCATTGTTTAGTGTGTGACAACCAATACCTAATATCACCATCAGAAGAAACCCAGTAAATCAGAGCTAATTCTATAAGGTG
>WLWD01003584.1_pt1 | contig 59879 bp, 29 predicted proteins | sample 6712731 | NCBI WGS metagenome assembly WLWD01 (sample SAMN12718690, study PRJNA576275) | sponge metagenome | isolation source: marine sponge | host: Mycale hentscheli | place: New Zealand: South Island, Marlborough, Capsize Point | collected 2014-11-01 | reverse complement strand
GTCAAACCTTTTTAAAAAAACTAATTTGAATAGCTAATATTATATAATGCAGATGCAATAATTATTTATAATAATAACTAACCACTTCGAAATACATCTGAGGAAAGCACATTTCTCCATTCAGTTCAGACAAAAAGAGCTTCTGGAGATATAAAAATAATCTGATAGTTACCTTTTTTATGTCATTCATGGAAATGGGGGTTGATTCTCTGTCAGATATCATCGCAGCTGATAATCCTAAGGCATTTGCTGATGAAACCTGGTCCTTCATCAAAGCTAGCAGTGGTGATACAACTAAGATAATAGATTTTCCTGGTACTGCTTTTAGCAAATCAAAAACTCGAGCAAGTAGTAATAAGAAGCACAATGATTTCAATGATTTGCCATAACCAGTTGGCAAACTTATAAAAACATCATTTCCAATCACAAAGCGCTTAATTGCATTGGCTTGGTCTTGCTTTAAAACACAGCCAACAGAAGTAGCCGCTTGTTCGACAAAAATGCTGTAGTCGTCAAGCATTTTCTAAATTCCACCAGTACGAGATTGGGTATTGCAGAAGTTGAAGGATCCCCAGGGGAGGTGGACATAATGGCATACAAAGCAAAAAGAGACAATGACACAACAATTTCACAGGAAAAAATGTAAGATACGACAGCATTCTAGACAATAATGATTAAATTGCTAGAATATAGCTACAAGAAGGAAATAATTGACTAAAATAATCACAATTCTTAGCATGTACAAATAAACAAGCAAAGGATATGATGTTTTAAAGTTTTTTCTTGTTTTGTTTTAAAGTCTTTTCTTACCAATTTGATTTTTTATACCAAACAATTCATTTTTAATGCCAACATGTTTCAGCAGAATGCTTCTGCCATCATCAGGGCTGATTTATAAAAATCAAAAAACAAAAATGCTATAATTAGCCTAAGGGTGATGCTTGACAAAATGCAATATATTGCCTAAGGTTGATTCTTGTTTATTTATGTGAGTGGCCTCTAGCTGCTCTCAATACTAAAGGGGAAAGCTCCATTCCAGAGTCCCTATTCATGGTTAAGTTGTTGGGTGACATATTTATGTAGATGGCTTCTTTTACTTTTCTCTCAACCATGCCTTGTGAAAAATCCAAAAGTTTTACTTGATTCCAATGAATCACATGACTCCCTTCTTGCTATACATGTTCTGCCAGTGGTGATTTGGTGAAATATCCATGTTCACAGGCTGATTTGTGTTCTTTAATTCTAATGCCTAGCGCTCTTCCTGATTCACCTATATAGAAATCTCCACATTCACACATGATTTTGTACACAGCTCCTACTTTGTTCTCATTTGAAGTAGGATCTTTGACTTTTGTGAGAAGATTTGACAAAGTGGTTTTGGTTTTGAAAGAAGTCCTTATTCCATAATCCCAGAGTATCTTTCTTATTCTCTCACTCATTGTTGAAACATATGGAATAATTGCTGTTGCTACTGGATCTTCATTGAGGGTAGTTGTGTCAACCTGCTTCTTTTTCTTCTTTAGCTCATTTTTCACTTTATCCACAATACTTCTAGGATAACCATTCATTGACAAAACACTTCTAACATGGTCTATCTCATTCTTTAAGGAGGATTCACTCGATAGATTGTAAGCTCTTCTAACTAAACATTTTACAATACCTTTCTTCACATGTGGGGCATGGTTGGAATTGTAAGATATATACCTATCTGTGTGTGTTGATTTTCGGTGAACACTAGTCTTCATTGTGCCATCATCAAACCTACTGACCAACACATCCAGAAAAGGTAAACTACCGTTTGTTTCTACTTCAGAAGTTAATTGGATAGAAGGAAATAGTGAGTTTAGAAAAAGAAGTGATTCATCCAAAAACTCACTTTTAATGATGCAAAAAATATCGTCGACATATCTTTTCCAAAATCTGAATCTTGTGCCCAATGCTGTCTCTTCAAAATGTTCCATAAATAGGTTTGCTACTATTGGTGACACTGGTGAACCCATAGCTGCTCCATTCTGCTGTTCATAATACTCCTTGTTAAACACAAAATATGTTGTCCTTAGGCAGACTTCTAGTAAATTTGTTATTTGTTCAGCATTCAGTGTTGTTCTATCATCCAAATTTTCATCTTTCACCATATGGATATGATATTTAGCTGATATGGTAGAAGTGGAGAGAGGTTGGCAAGACGGCTGACGAAGAAGGAGAATTCCAGAGTTACCGCTGCCACCACGTGTGATTAAGTGAAGATATACAAATATAATAATTTATATTTATTTACCCAAGGTATGCTGTTTTGAAGTTGTTTGGGAAAGGGTACATGAATTACTCACTTAAAAGATGTCCCATTATTGAAGAAATTAAGAAGCAACACAAGTTGACTAAAACTAAGTCAATTTGATAGTATAAGCCAGAGGTAAGCTGTAGAGTGCATGCAATAGTCTCAAAGCTATGCCGTTTTGTTTAGCTGCTTCTTTGTGATAGCTACTGAAGTAACACTAAAAATTAAGCCTTCAGGAATTATTAGGGGGGAAAACTAATACTAAGCCTTCAAGACTTTTCTTAGTATGAATAATTAAAACAAAAAATGTCTGGAATCTCTAAACCAAAACAACACTGGTAATTTCCCACTCAATGGCTTTTCTCCAGAATTGTATAAAGTTTTTTAATGAAAATGTACAAGTGCATAAGACTATGAGTGAGAGGACTGTGATAAAAAAAAAAAGTCAATTCTATTTTTGTATTCTTGGGCATAGTCCCTTACAAAACCTAAATCTTGTTCGGCAACAGAATGTCCACAACTGTCACTCCTTCAGAGCATGTTGTTCATGCTCAATAATCATGTGTTATGTCTCTCCATCTTGAGCTAGCCCCGCTGCTGGTAACTACATAATTGTGCACTTCTTTCTTTCATGTCCTCTATTCCGATGATTACGTCCTGCTTGTAGTCTAGCATAAGCAGGATGAGGTGTGTAACTGTACACTCCAGTATCTGGAAGTTCTGGTACAAGTCCTTTTTTCATATCTTCCTGTGCTTTCTTTACATCATTTTCATACTTGATATCTAGCTCCTTTTGTAGAGCAATGTTTAGTTCTCCATATGTGTCTGCAAGATCCTCTGAACACTTCTCACTGCAGGCATGAAATATGAATGGTACTCCACTCAATCCCTTAAAATTGAGCAGAAGGGCTCGAACAGTATATCTTAAATCTAATATAAAGGGAAAAAGCTAGTTATGGTATTAATTCCTACTAACTCCAAGTATCACTTACTGTGGGCAGTTTGAAGCATCCGATGACAGTTATCGCAGGCAAAACAAAATTCAGCTAGATGGTCTAGAGTTCGGCACTGCATTACTCCAATCGACCTTGTCTCCCAGTAGTCCAGTTTTAAGGTAAAGATTTCCTTAGTGCAGCTTTCTTGAAGAGTGAGAGGCTGGAAAACCTGTGGCTGCTGTGAATCAGATGTTGGCTTTTCTATGTTGACGTATTTTGGGGCATTCAAAGGGGTTCTATCACTCCATGGACATTTATACCTCTTCAAATCTGTCAAGCTCTTCAATTGCATCAATACACTCGGAAGGCCGGTAAAAGAATTGTATTGTAGGTCAAGAGTCTCCAAGTTACTGCAGCAGGAGAGTGTAATAGGCAGAGTTTTTAAAAGGTTGGTGGAAAGATTCAACGATTTAAGCTTCCTCAAGCTTCCCACAGAGCTGTGTAGACGGGAGAGTTGGGATGAAGTGATGGACAATGATTCCAGGTTCTGAAGGCCCCAGAACTGTAAGTACCTGTGGAATTCTGGAAGTAAATTCTCTATACGTAATTCGCATAGTGAAGACATTTGTATTATGTAGTTAGTCAGTTTCGCATCTGTAGTTTTGAGAACATGCCAAGTCAATATTTACATATGTTACAGAGTTTTAAGCCTTACATTTGTCATGGTGTTCTAATGAAAGGACAATGGAACGCTTTCGCTTCACTATTCTTGTCACACTCAATTTCTTCAAATTGGAAAGTGACTCTTTTTGATTTTGCAGCAAATTCCAGGTAAATTCTTCATAGTCAAAATCCTATTTGTATTAAAATAAATATAGCTAAACATATTATGTAAATAATCTGCAGGTGTAGAATGGTAAAATCCAATTATATATTAAAATTATACCTTATCTGAAATCTCTTCTCCTTGTTTATTCTCAGGGATAAATCCAGTTGGGTTTAAGCAAGATTTTAAACTGGAAAAATCAATCATTAGTTCATCTTGTGTCTCTAGGTGCGACTGAAGCTGCTGGGTGAACCTATCATATTTCTCACTTGGACATAAATAATTTTTTTGATTCACACCAGTAATTTCTTCCACTTTCTCAGTCACCGACATTACTCTAACGGACGACATTATGTGCAGAACGGCTGACCCTCACCTTTGACCTATAGAGCGCGGCCGATCAAACAAACTTTGAACCTTAAGCACGCGCGCATGCGCAAATGGACGACCATTGACCATTGCTACAGGACTCACCGTTGCTGCTTCTCCGAGCCAACAGACCCACCTCAATCATGCTGAAGTACATGATCACTTGGAAAAATAGCTGTGGGTACACATCAATATTTTGCAACTGTAGTTTTTTAATAATAATAGCTACTTGTTCACACAACAATCAAAGGGTGTGGCTTCAATTTTGGACGTGACTGCTTATTCTAAAAGTTGAAGCTAATGTTATACTGTGTGACACATATTCTTAAGTCGACAGACCACAACTCCATAAAGTTCATGGAGCAATCTACATGTGTATGTATCTAGTAGCGACAGTGAGAGAGCATATAAGTACTTTTCCTGGGTCCATGTATCTCACTCGCCTCCTCCGCATCTCCTCTCCCCCCCTCCCTTCCCCACCCATATTTGTTCATAGAATGTTTCTCCAATTTTGTTAGAATAAATCATAGCATTGTATTACTAGTTAAATACAACTTCAGTACGATCAACGTGACGACTCAAGGCAGCACTAAGAGGTCACTAACTGAAGGAACCGTGAGTACTATGTTAGTTAGTCAATTTTATTCTGAAATTAATGCAGACTTCTCGTAAGCTAGTATAACATTCCCAATGCCATTGACAAAATACTAATGAACTATTCCATAAAAATAAAATACTGTAAATTTCCAGTATGAAGAAGCTTTTAAAGAATTGGATTATGACAGTGTCAGTGATAGGTTAAATTGTCCTCAATACTCCAGTAGATTTTCCTTCAAACAAGGATTGAATTGTCACTGGAAACGTCCACAGCAATTCCTTGGACACTCTTTCATCTCCAACCTGTAACAAAGAAGGGAAAGTAATCACATGTTACCAAATTTTGGTGTTCCTTTCAGGAACACAATGCTGTTTTCACTACAAGACAGTACAGCAGTTGATGTTACACTGCTTATCTCTACTCAATAAAGGTCTCAATAATAACCTTTATAGGAATGTAGAAAACTAAAACAGACATTATGAATGTAAGAACGTAAAAAAACACAAAAAAAACAAGAAAAGTACCTCTTACTAAGATGAGTGAAAGAAAGAGACCACAATGGCACTTTATATACTGTACACATATGTATATGTAAGTGTATACAATATATGAGTTTGTACACGAGGAAGCCAGGTGTGATGAGCCCCACAACAAAAACTTTAATTTGTACAGACATAGCAGCAAAAGCTCTACAATTTACTCATGGGCTGATACACAATTTGTAATAATTTAAACTATCATTTCTCAATGATTTTACATGCCACAGTATGTGCATGTGATACAGAGAGTACTTATGATTGCAACATTGTGCTCGCATCTATCAGGGGAATCCTGTACAAATGGCATCAAAATGTTGGATGGCTTTACTAAACTTGCTCTAATTACAAAAAAGGGGTGTTGCTTGCCAGTCAGAAAGCATTCAGATGGACTCCTTTTGTTACAAACAATGTAAAAGTAGTAAATGTAAGAGCAAATGCAAACAGTGGTGTAGGAAGATGATTCGGTATGGGTGGGCTCAAAGGGCAAGTTTTTTTTTTGTGGTTTGCAGGTGTTCATGCGAGAAATCACATTGATCCTGGCATACACGCACTGCACTAAGCAGAAACAGAGTAACTATAGTGCAATGAAGACCCACTAGTGGGTATGGTAACGTCAGAGTTCCAGTTAAGAACAGTCAATGACAGTGTTGAGGTGATAAATATAAACAAAAAACAAATCATCGACGATGCACGACGGTACACGAAAATAAGAACAAATGAGCATGCGTGAATACTAATGATGAAATAAAGTGTAATGTTATAGTTGTTCTGGCAGTCAGAGAAAACATGAAAGTATGAGAAAACATGAAGCTGTTGGCTTCACATAGGGTACTAACTGTTGTGGAAAAAGCCCCCCTATCGTCACGTCGTAATTATGTGAGCAAATAATTTCTTGCAATTTGAGATAGTTTTGCTTAATCCTGAGAATTTAACAGAGAGCAAAATAAAGATAGATTGCAAAAGATTCTACTAAACTTTTCTAAGCAGTACGAAACATCAGAACCATCTTTACATAAATATTTCAAAGAATACTACATATGTTGCACTTGTAATACGTAACTTTGTTGCTCAACAATGTAATACACGTACATTACATGTTATTTCACAAAATGGGAAATGTGCTAGAAAGATTGGCCTTGCTGATGTAGATACAAGCATGCATATTGAAAGACATGTTTGCAGTAACATTTTTAACACATGGTGGAATTCTAATATTAAATTAATTTGCTTCCATCAGCTCAAGATTCATGAATGGCAAAGTAAACAAAATAGTTGATGGTCTCTTTCATATTTGGATGCACACATTCTCCCACTAACTAACAAAAGAACTGATTCGCCTTATTGGTATGGTTGGCCTGGTGTCATCCTCCTAAACTATACATTGGCAGTCTGTGCTGATGTGAGCCCTGGTCATGTCTGCGCATGTTCCTTGTGCATGAGGCGGCAGTGGTATGACCCTGGACCCACCCCCCTGTGTGGCCTTGGGGGTGAGAGACTCGGCAGGTCAGTGGCAATTAGCGTTAATTGCCCTGCATTGCCAGAGTCCCCCCCAAAGGGCTGCAGGAGGTGGCCTATACCCCCAAGGCTATAAGTGATGGGGTTGACAGCTCTCTTACCAATGGTAGTAGGCTTTATACCTGTGAAAGTAAGTACAGACTAGCATACACATTGAGAACTGAGCATTATGACAAGAGTACTGCTGAACTACCCTTGACCCCCAACCTTCTCCCTCTCACTGGCTTTGTGATGGGGCCATACAGTGAATACGTATTGGTTCCTCGGAGAAGGGAGTGGTGCCACTGACCTTGGAGCTGTGATCAGCGCCTGGTACCTGGATGACTCCAGCCACGGTGTCTATCTCGGGTAACCCGAGTGGGCACAGCTTCAGTAAACCAGGACTGGTGAGTCCTGTATACTCCCATCTCACCTGCTTTCACTACACACTGGAGTCTAAGTAGACTCCAGGAACACAGCTTGGGTAGTAGATGTCGAGTAAGGGGAGAGTGCCCCCAGCAGTCGTTAATAAGTGAGAGACCACATGCCCAGGTAAGAAGGCCTGAGCAAGGGCAGAGTGTACGTATCACACTTAGTGATTAGCTGAAGGGCTGCTTGGCCTAATAGCTGTGAGGGGCAGTACACAGTAGTATTAGATGTTGAATGAAGGGCAGCCTGCCCTGGACAGATACGTTAAGGTGGTCTGTCTGACTGTCACACACCGGGTGGAGAATCTAACCTCACATGCTAACAGTACCATAACTCCTCTCTACACCACTCTTGCCATAGTCAAGTGGCTTGTGACTCCAAGATTTACTTCTATAAACTAGTTGACGAGCGAGCGAGACACTCTCAGGGGTAACACAATTGAAAATCGGGGATGTTTGTTTGTTTGTAATTATGTGTGGACGTACATATGTCATCTGTACTTTGACCCTCGCATATTTTTGTGTTCGCTCCGTGTTCGACCCCATCCTAAACTTCACTAAAAGGAATCCTCCGGTTTAGCGATCATTACCAGTATCACCCTAGAAAGCGAATTATTTACCAATTTGAATTCTATTGCGGGTGCAGTTAAAACTCAAAAACTTGTGGGAGCTCCATTTCTATTTGAGTTAGTGGCGGTGGTAAGTTAATACGCTATTTGTCAGTTATAAGCCGTGTGCAACTTGAAAATTCATTGCTCCACTAGACTAACCACGAAGGTTAAGTCTTGTGTAGGTATGTCAGTTGTGTGAAAGTATTGTGTATTACAACTACTAAGAATATCCCTCCCCTGTTGCATTATCTGCTCCACATCCCTATTCACATGGAACTTCAAAAGTTGGCATTAGCTATTAATAGTAACAGTCGGTGTGCCTGGTGGAGGCAGCAACAGACACAAGTGAGAAGGAACATGTCCTGATCGCGTGACGGGGTAATTGAGTGAGTGCCATGCAGATGCATATGTGAGCCTGAGAACAGATAGGCAGTGAGTCTGAGAATACATCAGTGAGCCCTAGAATACATAGGCAGTGAGTCTAAGAATATTTGGGCAGTAAGCCTGAGAATACATAGGCAGTGAGCCTGAGAATACATAGGCAGTGAGTCTAAGAATATTTGGGCAGTGAGTCTAAGAATACATAGGCAGTGAGTCTAAGAATACATAGGCAGTGAGTCTAAGAATACATAGGCAGTGAGCCTGAGAATACATAGGCAGTGAGCCTGAGAATACATAGGCAGTGAGTCTAAGAATATTTGGGCAGTGAGTCTAAGAATACATAGGCAGTGAGTCTAAGAATACATAGGCAGTGAGCCTGAGAATGCATAGGCAGTGAACCTGAGAATACATAGGCAGTGAACCTTACAATACATAGGCAGTGAGCCTGAGAATACATAGGCAGTGAACCTGAGAACACATAGGCAGTGAGCCTGAGAATACATAGGCAGTGAGCCTGAGAATACATAGGCAGTGAGCCTGAGAATACATAGGCAGTGCGCCTGAGAATAGATAGGCAGTGAACCTGAGAATACATAGGCAGTGAGCCTGAGAATACATAGGCAGTGAGCCTGAGAATACATAGGCAGTGAGCCTGAGACTACATAGGCAGCAAGCCTGAGAATACCTAGGCAGTGAGCCTAAGAATACATAGGCAGTGAGCCTGAGACTAGATAGACAGCAAGCCTGAGAATACATAGGTAGTGAGCCTGAGACAAGATAGGCAGTAAGCCTATGAATAGATACATAGGCAGCGAACCTGAGAATACATAGAAAGTGAGTCCGAGAATACCTAGGCAGCAAGCTTGAGAAAACATAGGCAGCAAGCCTGATAGTGCATGCAAAAATAGATAGGCCCTGGGGCTCAGTGCAAGATTAAGTAGGCAAGTCTGATAGTGCAAGATCGGATGGCAGTGAGAGAGTGCACAGATAGAGTATGACGATGTGCAACTAGTTGGCAGCAAGTCTGAGTGTGAGGATGGGTAAGAAAAAGAACAAATACTACTCAAGCATGACAATACATTGGTGGTGAGTCTGGCTGTGGCGGGCAAGGCAGCACACTGAGTGCGAGATAGGTAGTGAACCTGATAGTTGAAACTAGATATCTGGATGTGGGACTAGATAGGTGGCTAGAATGAGAATTGATAGGCAGTGAGCCCGAGAGTGCGCACGAATACATTGGTGAGCTAAAGAGCAAGAATGCTTTAACAGCATTGGGTGTGAAAACAGATAGACAGTAACATGAGTGTGAGAATAGATAGAAAGTGAGCCTGATAGTGTGAGGATAGACAGGCAGTGAGCCTGATAGTGTGAGGATAGACAGGCAGCGAGCCCGAGTGAGAATGAGAATAGATAGGAAGCGAGCCTGCGAGTGAGAGTGAGAATAGATAGGCAGCGAGCCTGAGTGAGAATGAGAATAGATAGGCAGCGAGCCTGTGAGTGAGAATGAGAATATATAGGCAGCAAGCCTGAGTGAGAATGAGAATAGATAGGCAGCGAGCCTGAGTGAGAATGAGAATAGATAGGCAGCGAGCCTGTGAGTGAGAATGAGAATATATAGGCAGCAAGCCTGAGTGAGAATGAGAATAGATAGGCAGCGAGCCTGAGTGAGAGTGAGAATAGATAGGCAGCAAGCCTGAGTGAGAGTGAGAATAGACAGGCAGCGAGCCTGAGTGAGAGTGAGAATAGACAGGCAGCGAGCCTGAGTGAGAGTGAGAATAGACAGGCAGCGAGCCTGAGTGAGAGTGAGAATAGACAGGCAGCGAGCCTGAGTGAGAGTGAGAATAGACAGGCAGCGAGCCTGAGTGAGAGTGAGAATAGATAGGCAGCGAGCCTGAGTGAGAGTGAGAATAGACAGGCAGCGAGCCTGAGTGAGAGTGAGAATAGATAGGCAGCGAGCCTGAGTGAGAGTGAGAATAGATAGGCAGCGAGCCTGAGTGAGAGTGAGAATAGATAGGCAGCGAGCCTGAGTGAGAATGACAATAGATAGGCAGCGAGCCTGAGTGAGAGTGAGAATAGACAGGCAGCGAGCCTGAGTGAGAGTGAGAATAGATAGGCAGCGAGCCTGAGTGAGAGTGAGAATAGATAGGCAGCGAGCCTGAGTGAGCGCAAGAGAATAGATAAGTAGTTAGCCTGATAGTGAGAGAATAGACAGGCAGCGAGCCTGATGGAGTGAGAATAGATAGGCAGCGAGCCTGATGGAGTGAGAATAGATAGGCAGCAAGCTTGAGTGAGAGTGAGAGAATAGATGACAGCAAGCCTGCGAGTGAGAGTAGACATGCAGTAAGCCTGATAGTGAGAGAATATGAGCCTGATAGCGTAAGACTAGACAGGCAGCGAGCCTGAGAATGATGGCCGTGAGCCTGATAGTGCAAGAATACACAGGCAGTGAGCCTGAGAGTAAGAAAATAGAGACAGGCAGCGAATATGATAGTGTGAGAATAAGTCCAGTATCAATAGCGTGAAGGGCAGTGTGTCCTGCATAGACACTATTAAAGGGCCCCTGGTGGACCGTCACACCTCTAGTAAAAATCTAACTACAATATGCACTAGAACCTCCTACCTATGCTCTATATAATGCCACACTGGCCATAGTGTAGTGTGGCTTATGAGACCTAACACACATCCAGCACTAGTTCATTCTCTACTCTCTCTCATCATGTAACCCCTATTTTCTCCACCTCCCTTCTCATGTAACACTCACATCAGCATAAATCTCAATTACAGCATGCACCTGACTGATCAGGAGTTTCTATGCTTTCTAGAAAACTGATCACTTTGACAGAGCCAATCTTGGCAATACCGTGAGAGGGTCTGGCCATTACTAAATACTGCAGATCCATTACTAAATACTGCAGATAGTTACTAATATGCAATGGACAATGATGATCATAAATTGTTGCATGAAGGTTAGAATAAGAAGAGCGGGAGCCGGCTATGCACCCCACACCTGTAACGAAGCCTATGCCTGACCATAATGAGGGTTGGCAGCATGCTCGTGATTTAAAGATAGCGACTGTGGATAGAGTAACAGCACCAGAACTAGAGTCCAACTCTTAACCTAACTGCACTAGTTAAGCAAGGCAAATGGACCGGCAGCATGCCCATGTATTATCGAGCCATGGAACTCCTGTTTTCGGCCGATTACATCTGTAAGTATCTATTGTGTATGAAAGGCCATAAGCCGGGTACTGATGATTTCACAATGAGGTGGTGGCTTGATGATGTAGATCCTATATATCCAACCTGACCTACAGAAAGCTAATTATTTAGAGTACAGACAGTATATATCCAGCCCCTTACTATTTAAAAACAACAACAACTACCACTGATGAGCAGTCATCCTTAGAGAGCTAATAGTGTCAGGTGAATCAGTCATTCTGGCAAGGCAGTAACAGGTAGCTGCTAGGCTTAGGCTACAAGCACTGAGAACAGTGGCCATTAGGACTAATGTACTTGTGCCCGGGTGCCATTGCTCCACATGTGACACACCACATGTGACCACTTAGCCGCATGGTCGCAGTATTTGCAGGTCCTCTGCCGACCTTTACCTGGGTTCGGGTGATGTGATGGTGGGCTACATCTCCGTTAACTTGCTCACTCATCACATAGTTAATTGTGGCTTAATTAGTGTGGGTAAAACCCCTAAGATAATAGCAAACTTTTCTCGTTCTAACAGCCAATAATTATTTCAGCCGAGTGTAAATGTGTATGTCAAGTTATGTAATCAGTATATGAGACCAGTACTATCGCAAGATGTTGACGATCTTAGTGAGTAGTCAGTCATTGAGTGTTGGTGATACATTCTAGCAATGTAGACCTATTGGAACCAATACTTCCTTATATTACAAACACACTCTAGAGAACACTCACTTGCCATCATTACAGCAGTATCAGGTAACTCCATGATCATATGTTGACACTTCTTGAGCCATCATTCACAGCTGGTACAAGTCAGAGACATCGAAAGCAGCTCCACCCACTCCATCCCACTACAAAGAAAAGCAATAGAAAAAGAAAACACACTGAAGTGAATAAATGCAATCATGCAATTTCAACTCATACTCTGCAAGCTAATCCCCCCAAGAAATGTTAGAAACAGTTCGAGAGGTATAGTCTCTTAAACATATTCACTAACACAGCGGTTCTGGATCTCTAGATTGGCCAGTTGTAACACAACAAGAGGTAGGGCCATCCATGAACATATAGTATAATGCAGAAATAGATGGTCAAGACAGTGTGGAAAAAATATAACAACAACATTAATTTGAGAGGTTAGCACAGGGAAGAAATCTCAGCTCTATCTAAATGATAGACCTTATAATAAAAAAAAATTCATTATCCTAAATTAGATAAACTTAGCGGAAGATATAGAAAATGCAACAGTTGCAAATCCCCATGTGTGGACAGTGTATATTTCACATGGGCCTCAATTTGGTGGACCAGCATAAAGAAAAAAAATTGCATTCATTGAAAATATCATATAAGAAATTGAACATCTGAATAATTCAATATTATCCAGGAAATCCCATCATATTGAACTACTGCACACTAACCACTGTCACTACGATAAATTTATCTCTAGCCAACTCTCAGATACACTTCTGAGGATCTCATGATTGATACTGATTGTAGACATGTTCAATACACCCTATTATCCCTACTATCATTAGGGCTCTTCCGGCTTTTCACCCAGGGGGGATCTAAGTTAGACAGCAATCGATATTTTAAATTAATCGTGCATTATACTTTATAAGATGTAATTCTGTACCAAGACTTAGAATAAAATATTACCCCCATTCTCTTTTTTTTTGTGTGTGTGTATTATTTATTTTTCCTACTAAGCCTTATACCTTAGCCACTTTCATCATGTTACCACTGTTAATAACAACAACACAATCTCACTAAGTACTATGGAGGTTGGGGGGGGGAGGAATTTTATTAGGTACAGTGGCTGAGTGTTTACTGTCATGCTTGTAATCACAAAAAATCTTACCTGCCGATGACATGGAAGATGTATATAGATAAGAAAACCAAAAAGGAACATGTTTTGACTTTGTTCATGTTAAGTTATTGAATGTGCTTCATTATTACCTTTCATAATGTTTTCAGTAGGTAACAAATTAACAATTTCTAAATTTAATAGTACGGTGCGAAATTGCCCATTAAAATGTATGGGGAAAATAGCTGTTCAATTGAAATCGCACGGGGAAATGAAATAGTGCGTAACTAAGTGAAATAGCACGGAAACTAAGTGAAATACCACAGCTGCTAAGTGAAATAGTACGGATAAGTGTGCATGCGTGCAGCATTAACCTTGAAAACGTACAGTTCGAGAGATTCTAGTTGGAGACAATGTCATTGTGTACCACAGAAGCTCTACCCATATTAGATGGAATTTTTTCAACATTTTAGGATGAGTTGTAGGCTGAACACGAAATTCCAGAGGAAGAATGCTGAAATACGAAGATAGTGAGTGACTGATACAGTGTAGCTACAAGTGCAAATGATAAAAAAAAAAGCTGGCCTACTATTAACGAGTGATAGCACGTGTAACCTGTGCTATTAGGGATCAATAGCACTCATAAAGCATTCAAAATAGCACTCTCCGAGTACAATTTCAATTGCTTTACGAGTGTTATTGATCCCTAATAGCATGGTTACCCATGCTATTGTACTCACACTAGTAATATAAAATGGTATTCGATAACCCACACTTTCAGCAATGAATTGGCAGCAGAAATGATTAGTTCAGACAGTTACATGCTTTACAAGAGGGGTAGGGGAGAGGTGCTTAAAGAAAACTCTGTTTTTTTGTCATTGCAAATAATCTGTCATTCACCATAGCTCTACATGCAATTCATTAGCTATCTATTCTATACACATCAGAGTATTTAGTACACTTACTTGTTATCACACAGCATAAGTGAATTCCTGCCGTTGTAGTCCTCTCTTCCGTTATCATCACTCACCAGTAGCACAAATGCAACCTAGCCAACAACGAGCAACCAACCACCACCTACTTCAATCTTGCAGGGTCACTAAGGACAACTTCCACAGAGGTCGAAGGTGAAAGCTGGCACCAAGAGCGCGAGCGCGCGCAAAGACATTGCGTGAGGTCAAAGGTGAGGGTCAGCCGTTCCGCACATAACGTCTTTCGTTGTTAAATAAGCCGCGAGTGGGGGATAACGAGAAGGAAAAAAATATGGATGAAGGTGGTGAGGACTTCGTCGTGCAGAAGAAGCGTAGTAGGCGAACCAAAAGAAAGAACATTGCTTCTTCTGACAGTGATGGTTAGTCGACTGACTGTTGCGCTGTATGGCGTGTGTGACTCGAGTTGACGGGGCTGTATTTCCATACCGGTATAGATGAGTTTGTTCCTGCTGTTTCTGATGGTAGAGGGACTAAACGGTCTTGCAATGGCGTGGACACTGCAACTCAGCAGCCAAACCAGAGGTATGAAAAGTATCATAACATAGCTCCTAAAGTTAGTTGTGAATGATGGAGCAGATAGTTGAGGCATGGTTTAACAGTGGTTTCCAGTTTATGAGCCTTTGAATGTGAAGTGTTAAAACAAAGAAAAAATTATGAAAGGGCCCCCGTTTACTTAGTCTTGCGGGGTAGACCCTTTACAAAAATGGCTATGATTGGAAAAGCTCTGGAACTGTATGTACTCTTATAAATCTTTAGTCTGGTGTAATTAGACCCTTTACCAAACCACTATGCTGAGTCTGAGGACATGGCCATACCAAATTCGTTTTGCCGCACATATATTGCGGCAGTCAATTACCGTTAGCAAATTACCGGGCAACCACAAATAGAAATTCCTGTACGCGTCAGCCCCTCTTTCAATGCTAGGTTTAGCAATCATGGCTGTGGTAGGTATAAAGGAGGTGGGGCACTTCCACATTCCTCCAAAACAAATTTGGTATGGCCATGGCCCCAGACCCCTTCACGCGCTTTGCGTGCTATATGGGTCTGACTCCGCCAGGCTAATAAATCCTGTGGTTAAATATGCATAGCTTAGGTATGGTTGGTCGAAATATACCCCCATATACTTGTTGTTTATAATGCCGTCTCTTAAGTGACTGCCATCACTCCACGTCCTGTACTGAAGGGATAATATGCAGATTGCTACCTGGATACAAGTAAGTGTGTAGCAGCACAATGCTCATCAATCCTGATGTTCCTAGTCAGTGCATCTAATTAATACAGGGGACCGTGTCTTCTGAGTAATCTCTTTACTCCATGCTGACCTACAAATACGAGTGCCTTGCTGAGATATTTTCCCATCTTTTTTGGAAAGAAAAGTTAATGCATTATTAAAATATTTCCTTGGAACCCTTTATTATACATCCACTAATCACTCACTGATCAAGTTTGATCACTTTCTGAGAACCAAATGTGTATGGTCCAAGTTCCAGACCCTTTTCCTGCCGTAGTAGTTGGGTAAAGGGTCTATCCTCAACTAGACCATCACTTACTCTGACTATTGAAGGGCAAGCAAGCCAGGGTAGCTCAGTCGAGAATTCTGTGTAAGTGCCTAATTAGATCAGTTGTAAAGCATCTGGTAGCACACTCTCTCTCCCCAGGATTACTGAGTGTCCAGATTATCTAGGTCATAAAATTTTAACAATGGTCTTCATCTTTTCCCAACATCAATGGCTGCTGCTAGGTTTCACACAGAGAACTTGTACTTGGATGGCAGACTAAATGACATCCTGAACATATTTCAGAAGAATTGTACTTATGTCTGTTTTTCATGTTTGGTGGCTTCTTCCAGCAATTTCTGGATTTTAACTATAGAAATATGAGCTAGAACATTGATTTAGGTAAAGATTATTATTAACCCTCAGCGAGCATGTGCGAGAGGGTTATAGTGGTCGCTCTGTCCGTTTTAAGTTTGTGTGTCTGTCACGCTCTGATTTTGGAAATATCGGACAATTGACTTGATTTAGGTATGAACTTACTCAGAATGATGATTTAAGCAGGGATGGGTTTGAGCACTTCCTGCTTGAAGCTTAAGTATAAGCACTTCAAAATGTGCTTAAGCAAGCACTTTTTAAACACTTGGTTTACAACCCAGTCAAGCAATTTTAAAGCACAATCCCAAGCACTCCATTACAGACTACAACAACACAATTATAATAACGAAATTCTTCATGGGTTTTATTTTTATAATTAACTAGCAAGTACCCCGCCACATAGTGGCGCTTGACGTATTGCAAAGTAAGAATGCAGTAGTCTCTCCTGCTTCTGAATTTCTTTCCTGAGAAACTTTTGTCTTTTATTTCGTACTTTAGCCTTTCTTTTGAAAACTAACCCCCCCCCCCCCCCCCCCCCCGCCTTTACTCATCGATTCCACCCGCTTTTTAGTTATAATTAATTGCTCGCCTTTTTGCCTCTCTTCCCTTCCATTTTAAACCTACACCCCTTACCTCACCGATTCCATCCGCTTTTCAGTTACAATTAATCGCCTTTTACTTTCTCTTCCGTACTTTCGCCTTCCTTTTTGAAACCTACGACCCGCTTTTTAGAAGTAACCAGCACGTTGTACTGATTGTGACGATACTTTACCTGCTACAAATGAACGATACTTTACCTACCATAAATGAACGATGCTTTACCGAACCATACAAAGCTCATGAATACACACACCGTCGCGTCGTTACTGACACACAAGCGTATTATTATATACATGTGGATGATAAGCTGTTACTTGTTACATCTGATGAACATTAGTCTTTATTGCCAAAGGACCTTCTGCAGAGGTGAAGTGCTAATGTACAATTTACAAGCACAAGCCCTAAGTGCTTGAACCCATACCTGAACCCGAAGCTGTCAGTTCTGTATAGGTACTAGCTTTTGTGAGCAACACCCCTATCGTCATGCTGTAATCACGTGGGCAAATAATTTCTTGCTGCCCTGAGAAGTTAACCAAGTGCTGGAAGTGGAGTTTTGTGTTGAAAATGTATACCGGTGAGTGTCTCTGGCCTGTTTAGCTTCTTCTCTTATGAAGACAACATTTACATGTACCATTTCATAGCTGTAGGTATTGATACCTGATTAGAACAGCCTATACATTATTCTTTTGGTCTGAGATGATTTTGTAATGGCTGTCTGGGTCAAACCATACAGAAGCTTCACGCAGTAGACAGTCTGCAATACGTGAAAGGGTTCAGTGAAAAGGATTCCTCGGGGCGTATTATCGAAGATCGTCGAACATTAGTTACTAGGATATTATAATTGTTTACTTTTATTGTTTTTGTCTGAATTATAATCAGCTTGTTACCATCAATTTAACGGTTTGAACAGTCTAATATACCAAGGACAACACAGTTTAGTTGTTTTCAGTGTGTGTGTGTGTGTGTATGCATTCAATTCATGGTAAAGTCTGAAGTTTGGCATTCTCCATGTTTATTGATTCTGATAGAGTGCTTTCTCTTGGGAGATTGTGTTAGTATAACTATATGACACTATTGGAACTTAATAATGGTCACTGGTCACAACTATCGCCATGGTTTCTAGTAGACATAATAGTTGTTCCAAGCTAATTGTTTATTTCTAGTAAGTGAGACTAACACAGGGTTATTGTGGCACTAGTCTTTGTTTGCTGGTCACTCAACCTGCACATGCTAGTTAGGGCTCTATGGTTAGACCTCTACTGGGTGTTGTGTTTGGAGTTTGAAATGGTAAACAGAAGTCCAAGGTCTTGAAGTGTTTACCCAATGGGTCATCAATTGCAGTATTTGATCACATGGAATTTGTGACCATAAAAATGACTTAAGATTTGTTACCTATTATACCATAGATGCTATGGTAACAGCCGTGTATTAAAAATGTTATTCCCCTGTGTTATTCCCCTCCAATCGCCTGCAGAAAAAATTGTTTTTGTACTACAAAAAGAGTTTAAATTGCACACAGAAGAAGTTTTTGTAGACAAAATAGAGTGAGATATGGTATAAATAGAGTGAGATGTGGTATAAATAGAGTGAGATGTGGTATAAATAGAGTGAGATGTGGTATAAATAGAGTGAGATGTGGTATAAATAGAGTGAGATGTGGTATAAATAGAGTGAGATGTGGTATAAATAGAGTGAGATGTGGTATAAAGTGATGTTTTTGTTTGTTTTGTTTTGTTTTTTAGCTACGAATGAAAATCTAGTTTATACTTGTACGAAGCTTTCTTAGCAAACAGTTACTCCATCCCTGTATAAAGAACTGACACGGAGAATTATTGATAGGAGTATAAAGTCATGACTTTAATGTTTCAATTGATGTCTTAGCTCAATCGCCACTGGTTTTGTGAGAGGTGGTAGACAGGGACTGAAATGCACTTATCTTGTTGTTGGTGTTTTGGAATGATCTTCGCTGCATTAACTGGGCTTATTTTTCCACTCAAAACAACAATAACCTCTCTTTTTATTTGGTCTTTTACTCTGTTAAAAAAAGGTAACTATGGTATAAAATAGTTAAACCATAGCAACTCTCGGAATTATCTCTAGACCACCCTCTTCCTCGGGATCGGAACAGTTATCAGCGATTTGAACCCACAGTTTAACTGTTACGTAGACAGACAGTACTAGACAGCTAGATGACTACTTATTATTCGGTCATGAAAATTACTATAGATCAACAACTTTTTAACAAATGAATTGTGTTGGTTTGGAGGAGACATGAAAGAAATGTGTGTGTGTGATTGTGGATGTGATTGTGTGTGTGTGTGTGTGTGATTGTGTCTCTATGTACGTGTGTGTGATTGTGTGTTACCATACTCTTGTATTTTCCTCCAGACTGTCTCGAGATGAGAAGCAGTATCAGCGAGCTCTGGAGCAAGCCATTACAGTGAGTCAATGTGTTTCCCAGTCCAGCACTGTCTCCATTGTGACCAGTGACACTGCAAGGAATCCGAGACAATCCTCCTCAACTAGCAACAACAAGGAGCAAGAGGATGTCAGCGGTATGGATCAAGAAGATGGAGTAGAAGATGATGAGTCTGATTATTCTCCGCCTGACGCGGCAGTTGACAGTGACGATGATTTCCAACCTGACTCAAGTTTATCCAAGCCATCCAAACCTCGAAAGACTCCAAAGACTTCCTCTAAGCCATCTTCGAAAGCAAGAAAGACTAGCAACAAATCTAATGGGAAAGATTCCTCTACTGCCAGAAAGAAGAGGAATAAAGATGTAGAGGTGACTGAAAAGACAGAAGGAGGTGCGAGTAGCACTTTAAGTACTCCCTGTGCTGTGCTGAAGAGTCAACTGCCAGGGACCAAGAAAAAACCTGTTCCTACATCGTCCAGTTCTGCAGTCATTGGGCTGAACGTCAGGCCACAGACTGGCAAATCTAACACAAAGAACAGTAGTTCAACTATTTGCTCTAACATGAGCGGTGGAGGACATTCGAAACCTTCTGGACTGAAAAATAGTCCCACTGTGAGAGCTGGGAGTGTCCCAATTAGAACTGGGGGGTGTGCCATTAGGGTGGGACTCTCAAGAAAAGCACCATTAAAACAACTTCATAAATCAAACTCAACATAAACTTATGAATTTGTTAACATGTTGTTTATACAATAATTTATTTACAAAAAACAGTAAACCAATGTAATAGATGATGTAATGAATGGAAGTAGAAACTGTCATGGCTGGTGGTGGGCGGAGTAGTGGGTGGGTCACATCCACCAGAAGCTAGCCTTTTTGTCAGTTCCAGTGGAAGCAAACACACGCCCACCAGGATGCCAGCGACATTGGATAACTTTCTCACTGTGTCTACACAATTCATTCAACTGCACACGCTCAGTAGCATCACTCATGGCAGGCCCCACATTGGCCAAACATACTGTCCCATCGTATGATCCACTCAACACCCACGTGTGAAGTGGGTGTGTCCTCACGCTCCGGCATTCCCCTTGGTGTGCAGTGTACGTTGCCGTGCACTGCTGACTTCGCAGGTCAAACACAGAGCAGCTCCCGTCTATATGAGCAGACACGAGCCCCTCCCTCCCACAAGGTGTGAGACTGGTCACGCCTGAGGCCAGGCGTGTACAACTTATAGGATCATGAGATCTCAAGTCCCACACGCACACAGTACCGTCCTGACTCCCGGACGCAACAATGTCACGTGACAAAGTTTCTACAGCCAGTATCTGGTCGGCATGCCCTCCGGTAAGAGAGGCTATAGTCTGACTTTTCTGTACATCCGTTACCAGCACCTCCGGCAGTCTACCTCCTCCCGATACCAGTAGACCGTCAGGTGTGAAGCTGATGTCTCGGATGGTTCCCTTGTGTATTTCTAGCGGTGTGTTGGTGCTGATCTTGTGTTCCTGTGTGTAGGTGAGGAGTCTAATGGACTGGTCATTGGAACCTGATGCTAGAACAGAATCATGGAACCAAGCCAGACAGTATATGGAACTCTTGTGGTACTGAGGGGAGATGTAGAATGCATCCAACTCTGAAGGATCTCTGGAAATTACAAAATGACACACATAGCATGCACAATGTTCTATATGGACTGCAGATAACATCCTGTTTCTGGTTTTAGTGATCTACGTACAGTATAAGGGAAGAGTATACTGTAGTTGTGTAGTGATATACACAACATTTGACACTTTTTTTTAACATACTTAATATGGAAGCAAAGAGCTTGCCCATGCATACAATGTATATTGAAACTAATGGTGGTTTATCTATACGGGGAAACACATTATTGGCAATGTGTCATGGTAATATTTCTATGTATTTACTGGGCATTCGACTCTGTTGGATAAATATTCAGTAACAGTTTCAACTTATCTCTATTAGCTAATATATTACCTGTACTGATCTAGCAGATAGTGGGTGTGGCATAGGCGAAGAGTGCGTGAATTGGCACCAACGGCTACCATATTGCCAGACTCTGAAAATGCTACAGATCTTACAACCTGCAGGAAGAACATGTTAATATTATTGGCCAGAACTAGTGCATAGCCTGTTAGAACAGAGAGGATCAATAGACTATACAACTACATGGAGGGGTTGCTTGCACAAATTTAATAAACTCATTTCTCCATGTCCTATAATAAAAGATACCACTATGAACACTTAAAATTTGCTTACACTCTGGTGTGTGTGTGTGTGTGTGTGTGTGTGTGTGTGTGTGTGTGTGTGTGTGTGTGCATGTGTGTGTGCATGGCATACTTTAATCATCAACTAATTAATAAGAATACCTGTTTATCAGAGACAGTGCCCAGTAGTGTAGCAGTATGAGAAGGCCAGCCCTCCCTTGAAATTCGATTACCTTGCATACTGGGTTGATAAGATTCAGACTGTCCTCCAATCAATTTGGTTGATTGTCTATTAAGGTGGCGAAAGTTTGTAGCAGCCGTACCTAATGTTCTTGAGTTCATTGCATCTCCTGCTCTTTCTCTCTGACTGCAGGATTCTTTCTCCTTTGGCAACATTTGTTCCATTGGTGTTGCCTGGAGTAATGGCTCCTGCATGTCAGTGACTTGGACACTCTGCTTGTCTGGAACATGATTCCTGCTCCGGGATTCATTATTTTCGGGTGGTTTCCTGCATGGACATTTTTTATCATCCACACAAGAGGACTCATCTAGTCTTGAGCACTCTGACTTTGCCTCTGCAAGTGGCAAGGGATTTTTGGACCCCTCAAATCTTGAAACTACTGGCGCAATCGGTGACGGTGGTAATGATGTTTGAAGAACAGTTTCTGAGGTTTTGTAATTTCTAGGAGTGGATGAGTTTCTCTTGTTGTGAGTATCTTGTTCATCTTTGACATCAGAAGACGTGACATTTTGAATGCAGGTTTGTGCTTGTGGTGGAGTTGCTGGTAATTCTACTTCCTGTGCTGGTTCCTCCAGAGGCTCTGCAGCTGTAGGCCACCCGTCTAGTTTGTTTATATCGTCCATTACAGCTGTGCCAGTATTGCCAACTTCTGAATCATTACTAAGTGTATGCTTGTTGTTGTGCTGTTCGTTTTCATGCTGCTTGCTGCAACATTTTTTTCTGCGAGCATGTTTTGATTTCAGAGGCTTCACAACCAGGACAATCTCTGCTGGAGTGATCTGGAAGGAGCTGTCCGGTTGCTGCTGGATCCAGCTGCTCAGGTCTAGCAATTGTGAAGAGTTTTCAGACAACTCCTTCTCCCCACATCTCAATCTGCACAGTTTTTCACACTGTTCATAGAGGAGTCCTTTGGCCACCAACTTCAGAAGAGAGCACTTGTCTTCGCTGGCTAAGTCATGCTCTTTATATCTCTTCTTTGGAAAACTGACAGTCAAATAGAGCACCTTGGATACCCACTCGCCAATTTGATAAAAAGTTTCCAGCCGTCCTGAGCTGAGATAACGTGTATTTAACTCGTTACCTGCAAGTGTTGAAGTTAATAGATTGTTGAGCTGAAGGAATTCATCCTGGGAAGGGCTCAGGCCTTCCAGGACAGAGAGCTGGTGTTGAATCAACTTTTGGATTCTGTCCATTTCTTTAGAGGTCAAAAGCTCCCCGCTTTCCGAGATATTGTAGCCTAAGCGAAACTTGGACCTGATATTATTTTCAATGTGATGCAAGATCTCAAAGTACTTCTGCCTCTCAGCTAAATAAAGACATCTCTCCAAACCTTCTTTGTCGGAGCAACCATTAAAAGCGTTCAAGTACTGCACTACTTGCTCCCATTTTCCGTTTAAAGATAGCTCCCTGAGTGCCGCCAGCTCGAGCGGGAAAGAACCGTTCTTCAGGTCGCCATCGTTTACATTCTCTCTACAGTAGTTTTCAAGGGGCACGAGGCACTCGACATGACCGGCTCTTTCAAAATAGTCCAATATGAGGCGCAGCACAGGACCTTCTTCTAAACTGGCTTCTTGCATCACTCAAGGTTACAGAACGGCAGCGCGTCACCTGAGAAGCCCCCAGTTACAATGTTTATTGCATTTAATTGCGTTGCTATGACTACGATTGTATGCGCGTTGATGACGACAAAATGCATGATAAAAATTATTAAAAGAATGAACTAGAAAAGAATTAGAAAGGAATGAAGCAGCTCACCAATCTGAACGCATACTTATTGGTATGACAGTAAATATGACAGAATCAGAAACAGTCATTAGATCATAAACGTCATCCACTGAATTTCTTTCAGAAATGTTTTGACCATTAACACGAATAATTTGGTCTCCCGGACTAATTAAGCCATTGTAAAATTTAGCTGCATTCTGGTCGGCAAATCTAGATATAAACACTCCCTTTTTCCCTAAAGTCTCAGATATGTATATCCCATATTTCCCGCTAGGTGGGCGGTATAATTGAACCATGTGATACTTTCCTGATTTCTTGTCTACCATTCGACCTATTGCTCTGGGCTGAGTAGGCTGGCTTATTAGGTTCAAGTCTTCCTCATAGTCAATCCACCCTTTCCTAATGTTGTAGGTGACTCGACTTGAGAGTGACCTCTTAACCGGTAATCTCCGTTTTGCCATGCCTTCCTGCTTAAAGCTTCCACTTTTTCTTATGAAACGCTGGAGTATGCTGGGATTTCTCTTGGGAACCTTCCTTTCACCTTTGGGACTGCTAGCCTCGTTATTTCTCTCTCTATAAGCTTTCAGGTGAGGGCTTTTTGGAGGGCTCAAGCTGTCTTGGTAGAAAACTGTCCCTTTCTTAGGGATACGTGGTTGCCGAGGACTTTGTGTTACATTAATAGCAGAATACATCCCTTCTCTGCCAGGATGCAAGATGGTCACTTTTGGTGTCAATGGTCTTTGCACTATTGGTTCTGGTTCTTGCTGGGAGGATAAATCTGGTAATGTCATATCAGTTGGAGTACTGTACTCACTGGAAAGTGAGCCAAGTGTTGTTGAAGATAAAGAGCTCTGAAGTACTGGAGTACTTAATCCACTGCCACTAACTTCAGAATGTTCTGAATCTATACAATTATCAGTTTCATGAATACAGGATGGAACAGTTGGAACAGCTTGCAAAGAGTTTGGAGAAGGAAGTAAAATATCCCCATCAGTATTGGAAGCTGAGATTACAGCAGAAGGGGAAGAATTCACAGGAGGAAATGCTTTTAAAGATGATAGAGGACTATATTCTTTATTATTAATCTCATTTTCAGCTGATACTAAAACTGGGTGATCAGCCATTGTGTGAAGTATTTCCACTTGTTGAGGCAAGATAGCTGCAGTTGAGATATCAATATTGGCACTTTTCCAATTCCTTGCTATGGTGCTTGGACGTGACGACTCATCTGTTGATGTATGGAGAGGTTTAGCTGATCTTTCCACACTTACATGCTTCCTTTTCAATGCCTTTGGTGAGTTTTGTCTCTCCTTCTGTACTTTTGGTGAATTTTGTTTCATTTTTGTTGTCGTTGATGAGGTTTTCTTCTGCAAGTGATAGTCAGGCCGCTCTTTGTAAGTATTGCTGATTGGATTATTACTTGTTTTCACTGGTGTGGCTAAGTCAAAACTTTCTGTTGCTATTAAACCACGTCTTGAAGATTCAAATTCATTGTCCCCAGAAATGTCAAAGCTTTTGACAGATTTACCAGAAGATATAAGCAGATTATTCATACTTGCATGTTTTGATATAGATAAATTTGGTGAAGTTTCCTTCTGAAGGTCATGATAAATATCACTGATTAAATTTTGCGGAGTAAATTGTTGTCGTTTGTGTTGTGTAGGGGAACTTTCTGAATTTTCATTGAAATTATTGCCACCATAATCATGTTGATCATAGAGGCCTAGATCATGGTGAAGGTGATGATGATAGGATGGTGGTGGATCTGTGTGGCTAGCTCCTTGAGAATGGAATGAAGCACTATCTTCTGAGTAGTGTGAACCAAAGGCACTGTCGTAACACTTGCTGCTGGAATGTGCAGATTCTGATCCTGCTGAGGAGTACAGACTGATTCTGTCTAGCTTATCTGACAGAATGTCCATACTAGCTTCCATGTCCAGCATGGATTCCATCAGATCGAGGTCAAGCTCTAGGCCTTCCATCTTAAAAGGGGGGCGGGGCTATGTTTGCTGCAGCAATAGAAAAGTTCAAATGGAAAAAAAAAGATCAGCAGCAACTAAAAACGTGTGTAGAATATTGTAGATAATAATCACCTTTCTCCAGCCAGTTTTATTTCTGCAAAGGCACCTTTACGTCGCGGCATCTTTTTACGCCATTGTTGTCAAGTTTACGTTATTGCGTAGAGTGGACGTGGGTGTGGCTATTCTCATATTCAGAGGCGTGGTCAGTATTGATCGCGTGACAGGAACTTGGGTGGGGGAGATTCCAAATATAGGAACAACGGTAAGTGACATATGACGAGAGCTTGGTCTTTTTGGGGGAAACGGCCTTCTGTGATTGTGAAATCCCTTATGTGTGGTTAGGGAAGTGTTCCCTTCGGCTGAATTATCCCGGGACTTCATATAAATAATAGGAAATGTGAAGAAAGAACAGTTAGATAGTGAAGTTAGTGATTATCCGTAAAGTATTCTCCTCCCAAACAAGTTATCACCATGTCGCTGGAGGATCCTTTCTTCGTAGTGAGAGAGTAAGTTGAAGAGTGTCTGTGTGCTTGGGAAGGCTTCACTGTAAAGTTTTATTGTGAATTTTTACAGTGAGGTACGCCAGTCTTTGAATAACGCCCAATCCCAGTACTCGCAATGGACGATGCTACTCGACAGTGAAGCGGACATTGACAGAATACAGACAGTTGGTGGAGAACTGAAAAACTGTATAAAGAGTATAGAATGGGACCTGGAAGACTTGGACCAAACTATCAGTAAGTAACTACTGGGGTTCTCTGAGTCTCTCTCTTGTGTAAAGCTTTCTTGGAGATTTTATTTTTATTTTTATAAAAGCCTTTTGTCTCTTTATTGTACAGAAATAGCAGAGGCTAATCCTCACAAGTTTAGATTAGACTACGGAGAGTTGGAATCTCGCAAGCAATTCATTAGAGACACTCGCGCAGTCATTAAGGTAAGGGTTGTTTTATTTGTTGGAGCCCGTGGGGGCAGGTGGTAACGACGTTTGGAGTAAACAGTTTATCATTTCTATTTTGCACATCTCACAGAAAATCAAAGACCACCTATCCAGTGACCAGGCACAGTCCAAGTTAGAAGTCATCAAGAGAAAGGTGAGATAGAAGATGCGAGATGTTGGCTTTGTTTTAAAGATTCTATTGCATTTGATTAGGAAATTGAATGCATGCGTATGATTTCTGTTGTTGTGTGGGCCCCATTTAGGAAATTCATGTACTGGCTTCCCACACTGTTCCTTTTGCTATGCTTGCATTTGTATATTGAATTATGGGAAGTTGGGTAATAGTAGAGCATGTGCTTTGCCATTTAGGGAGACTATAGCTTGATGACATCATATACTATATGGAGGTGTGCTCTGCTAGTGATATGGACATGTGTTAGAGTGAGAAGTTTGGTGGCTGTGTCAGCTCCCCAGTGAGGGAACTTCAAAGTGTGCTTTGAGCATCCTAGTCATCGTTTGATCTGTCCCACCTTCTAATTCCATTATAGGAATGAATGAACAGCTGTGTTCGCTGCTGCCTAACTTGGCAATTATTGAGCCCAATTTTGTGGTTTGACAGCTCTCGGGTTAACATGTTCCTTCAATACTAATGTCACTTATTTCATTTATGAATTTGAAATTAAGGAAAGAGAGGAACTAGTTTGGATAGTGGGAGTGTGACAGTAATGGGAAAGACGGTATCCTAGCTTATGGTGCTGTGAGAAGTTGTTATGAGCAAGGAAGGAAGGAAGGAAGGGGGGTGTGGCCCAGTGTAGCTAGTTCGTACACATGTTTTTCTCAAGGGGAGCAGTGTCACCAAGGCTACTGCTAATCGAGTTATGGTGGAGTTGTAAAGATGAGCTAGCTGATATCAGATCTTGGAGTTGAGGCCTTTATGCATGGCTGTGGGGGTTCTGATTGTTACAACTTCTCCAATGTTCCATTACAGTCATTGCTGAGTAGTGCAAGAGAGAAGAAGCCACGCGGTCGCTATGGCAAGTTGGAAGATGAGATGGAGCGATCAAACCAGGACTTCATCGAGCAGCAGCGCAACCAACAGCAGGCCATGCTCAACAACCAGGACGAACAGCTGGCCAAAGTGGGGACCAGTGTTGCTACGCTGAAGAGAATGGGCCAGGCCATTGGAGATGAACTTGACGACCAGCAAGTGTGAGTACTGGGTTAGTGGCACGTGCAGTGGTAACGAACATGGTTTGGGGAGTGGAGGGTGGGATGGAGAAAATTGATTGAATTTTTAAAGCTTGTTTTTGGTTTGTCTAGACTTGTAATTTGATGGAGTTTTGGCATTCATTATTGGATGTGTGTTTGTGCAGAATGTTGGATGAGTTTGACAGAGAAATGGATCACACAGATTCCAGGATGAGGTCACTAACGGCGCGGGTCAACAAAGCCATCAAGAAGAGCAGTAGTAAGTAATACATGCAGTTAGAGATGGGGTCAAGGAGATGTAGACGAACACAATAAAGGAAGTGGGTAGACTGAGTTGTACAAGACTAACACAAACAACTGGTCAGTGGCCCTACCGTATGTGAGGTTGTTGTTATAGTTACGGCAATACAACTCAACTCTTGTGGGGTCAGTAAAGGATATTTTGCGCAGATTATATAGAGGGAGGTGTGTGCACTTTATTGAGGAAGGGGGAGGGGATGAGTTGTTTGTTTTGTTTTTGTTGTGTCTTATTGTCCATGGGGCTATTGAAGCGTGGATGGATATTAGTATTAACATTGATGTGTGTATTTGTGTTTGTAGGTAAATGTCAGTTGATTACCATCCTTGTGTTGGTGATAGTCCTGGTCATTGTCATCGTCTGCTTCTTCATTCCTTTCTAATAAGCACTGTTCACTTCACACACTCCATCTTCTTTCCTGTCTTTCTGCTTTACCAACTCTCACTTGCCAAGTCTCCCCCAGTCTCTTCATCAGGGGGGAGGCGGTTCATGTTTTGTGTGTTGTTATTGAAATTATAATATTTTTGTATTATAATCCATACCATAAATGTGGCATCTTCAAACCATCCAAATTATTATTTAATATCAATGCCAAAAGAACATGTCAAACTTTGTTAGTGGAGCATTACCAATGACGGGGGTGACTTTGAAGTAATGTTTGACAACGTGTTTTTCGTGTGCCAACACCTTGTTTATATTGCCAGACTCACACGCCTACCTAGTGTCACACCTACCAGGTTTGTGTCTTGTGAATATCAAAACTACATTCATACACAGGTCACATGATGTCATACCCGCTAACCATGCCTGCCACCACAGCAGCTGCTTCCTAATTGGCCTTTGTGCTGAGAGTGCAATTAGCTTTTAGCCTTGTGGTTCTGGTTACTGGATTGAGTGTCTGAGTTCTGGTCCCAGGTGTTTTCAAGAGAAACATGACACTCAAAACAATGCTGGGTGTTGTCTATCCCAACCATTACTAGCGTGAAGTTACTATAATTACCACAGACATGTCAATATACACCTGCTCAATGACACCAGCTATACAGCTTTCAGTTCAATCTGTTTGATGGGTAATCTATTAGGAGATCATTTGCTATGAACTTGTGTCATCAGTGTTTGTGGCATGGCTGGGGATCCCCCTGCTGCTATAATTGCTTCAATCATGACTTTCAAAATGGAACCAACTGAATTCCCTATTGCAATGTTTGATATTTGAAGTATGAGGGAAATACAAGTTACTTAAACCATACAAGTTGTTCGGAACATAACGTCATGTTGTCTGATGGCATATTGGATTTGAGTTTGTGACACAACCAGTTGCAGTTACATATTCAAAGCTAAACAAATTCGGTGAACAAGCTGCATGCATTTTATATGGTAGTTACTATAAGCATAGTCCAGCAGCAACAGAATTTCTGAATCTGGTAGAGTTAGTCAATATTCTGAAGTTAAATAATTTCTACTGCCACTATTCATGTATGTTCCACCGACAGCAATGGCCTGTCTGTATGACATGTGCCGTGTACAATACAGGGAAACTGAAGCCATTTAATACAACACACATGTGCATGTTTGGTCTTGCGTTTCTAGAATTATACACACAAACACAGTTTCATATTCCTGAGAAGTTAGCGACATCACTGTATAGTTTGACAGTTCCCCTCCATCCACCATTGCCAAGATTTTACTGGTATTGTGTCATCATGCACTTCCCCGTGTGTTTAGGAATGTGCATTGCTACGGTTACTTACTCCCAGCTTGGTTCCTCTGGCTGACCTCATATCCTGGCAACCAATGGCCAGCTTCAGGCTGTGTACAATGCTCAGGAATTTCTGGGGATTAATTACAATGTAACCGGAGCAGAGCCGGAGCAGAAATTCTAGTATGTGGCTTTTGCACTCTATGAATAGAAGTTTATTTTTTCAACACAAACACACACATACACACATGTTCATACTTTACACATAAAGCATACAAAAACAAGCAAACACACACCCACTCAAGTAAGCACACATACACAGACTTGTTCTTGCTAATCTAATCTACAAAAGAGCTTTGTGATAAGGTACAATACCAGGTAGCATGATCATGTGGTAGATAAACTTAATGTTTACTATCTCCAGCCACTTGGGTCCACCACACACCACACCACACCACACTACACACTGCGAGATTCCATCACCTTTAAATGATTTTAAAAATTAATAGTTGGGGGGTGGGGGAAAGAGGGGGTTACTTGTGGCCACACCCCCAGAATACACCCTAGAACACACCTTATTAAAACCGCTTAATTCTATATCGATACCTTTCTAACAATGCTAGCAAACACTAACTTATAGTCGGTCGGTCTATGACAACATTGATTCACGTCAGTTGAAGTAGCAGTTGAGTAGGGAAAATAGCATTACATTAAACATGTGAAAATAAACCCTTACAAATTGCAAGATTTACACATAAAACATTAAAATATGCATAATTCATTCAGTAGACTAACCACAGCAGATTTTACACATTTGCTACAAAATACTTTTATTATTAAAGAGAAATAATACCACAGACATTACTCGTTACAATGTGTGGCACTGTGCACAGATATTTTGTGCACATATCTTCTTTAGGGTGTGCTCTGCTTTAAATATTCCTTTATTTTTGAAATTTAATATGAAAATTAATACTCGAGAAATCCCATTATTAAAATTGACTCAAGTATTAGTGAAAATTTACTGAATTCACTTTTTCAACAAAATTCAAACAATTTTATGAAAGTATATTTTTTTTAAATGCAAAAAGAATTAATACAGGCAGTAAAAAATAATGACAGAACATTTATTGTCTAGTGCTTGTAGATTGCCACATGCTTTCATTCATCAACTTTACTGTCTTTTTTTAATTTTTTTATTTGGCTCTCTTAATTAAATCAAATATTTTTAAACACTTCTGCAGGGAAGGATCCAGGGGGGGAGAGACAGATACAAATACAGGCGATTTTGTTTATGCGTGCTAATTTATGTTCTCCATTTTATAAAAAAATGAATGTCCAAACTAGCTATGTACATATTTCATTGAATTTCATAAGTTTTGACCCAAATATATTTGGGCCCCTCCCCCATTCACTGGAACCGCCCCTGTTCTGCCTGTCATATTGTAACTTATCAATTGTGTAATTATATTAACTACTGATTATGTTCAACCCTATTAAATTATTTTTAACAGTAGATATACATGATTAGCCTACATGGGCTACAATTAGAGTTAGAACAAAAGAATACCCAGCTTTAGCTGGATTGATAGGTATTCCTATGGTTCTAGGATAAAGTTTCTGATGGTCTAGCTCTTCATACATACTCCCTGGACATATACTCCTGGAATATGAGGCTGAGTGAAGCCTTGACACTTTCCAGGAAAGAACTTTATGGCTTTGATTTATCCTGCTTCCTTCCACATTGAGTGGGCATTTCAGAACCTCATCCTGTCGAACACATGTTCCAATCCATCTCCTGTTCTAGCCCATTAAAGTAGTTACTAAAAATTTATAATCAAGTTAACTGACTTTGAACTCACCAGCTCCTTGTTCAAGGTTTAATCTGCAACTGCTGAGTACTATACAGATTCAGGCAAATGCAGTCATGTGATGTAGGCATTGATAAGCAGAAGTGATGGTAGCTAAGTACACATCATCCTGTCATTTAAGGAGTGATAGTATTTAATTATCATTCTTTTTAATTCATACTACACATTGTCACTGTGATACAACTAAAGATTGTTAAATTATATTTGGACACTTAATTGTGTTTTTAGTAACTGAGAAACCAAAACATGCAAGGAAAACAATAGGTTTATGTGGCGGCCATTTTCAAACCACAAAATGGTTTCCATGACGTCACCGGCAGAGATGATGCCTACCAAAAATGTGAATCTTAAATGATGAGAAACTTATGGAAAAAATGTGATGCTCTTGTCGGAAGAGTTCACATCGTTTGCTAAGCTGCCTGATTGAAGTACCAGCCATCAACGCGAGTCAATCCAATGGGGAGGGAGGGGCTGATTCAGGGAAGTGAATAGGGAGACACCCACCACCAAAATTTGTTTAATGATACTCATTGTTATCTTCTTCAAAATAAGTGACAACATAGATGATCAGCCATTATCAGTGAAGCATGTGCCAAAACTAGGTGTGGTCGCCACAATTCGCTAATTTTGTGCCTTAAAATTAAAGATTACCCATTGTAAATGTTTCTAGGGGAATTTCCGTGCTCCAAAATTTAATGATAGTCCACTGTAAACGGTTTCAGATTAGCCACTGTTCAACTTTAATACCATCCAGCTATGTCCAATAGAGTTCAATGCCACTTAGCTATGTCCAATAGAGCTCAATACCACCCAGCTATGTCCAATAGAGCCACCCAGCTATGTCCAATAGAGTTCAATGCCACCCAGCTATGTCCAATAGAGCTCAATACCACCCAGCTATGTCCAATAGAGTTCAATGCCACCCAGCTATGTCCAATAGAGTTCAATACCAACCAGCTATGTCCAATAGAGTTCAATGCCACCCGGCTATGTCCATGTCCAATAGAGCTCAATACCACCCAGCTATGTCCAATAGAGCTCAATACCACCCAGCTATGTCCAATAGAGCTCAATACCACCCAGCTATGTCCAATAGAGTTCAATACCATCCAGCTATGTCCAATAGAGTTCAATGCCACCCGGCTATGTCCTATAGAGTTCAATACCACCCAGCTATGTCCAATAGAGTTCAATGCCATCCAGCTATGTCCGATAGAGTTCAATGCCATCCAGCTATGTCCAATAGAGGTCAGTGCCACCCAGCTATGTCCAATAGAGTTCAATGCCACCCAGCTATGTCCAATAGAGCTCAATACCACCCAGCTATGTCCAATAGAGTTCAATGCCACCCAGCTATGTCCTATAGAGTTCAATGCCATCCAGCTATGTCCGATAGAGTTCAATACCATCTGCAGCTATGTCCAATAGAGTTCAGTGCCACCCAGCTATGTCCAATAGAGTTCAATACCATCCAGCTATGTCCAATACATTTCAATAACATCCAGCTATGTCCAATAGAGTTCAATACCATCCAGCTATGTCCAATAGAGTTCAATGCCATCCAACTATGTCCAATGGAGTTCAGTGCCACCCAGCTATGTCCAATAGAGGCAACTTCAATTCTGTGTATTATTTCAGATATCCGTATCAGTATACGGAGGCATCACAACCTGACTTCATTTTATTTCTTTATTATTATATTATTTTATTTTTATTTTATTTAAAAGTTTTATTATAATAAGTTACAATTATTAATTATCACCATCATCATTATAATAATAATAATTATTATTATTAGCTATTATTATTATTATTATTATTTAATATTATAATTTATTAATCACTTACTTGTTTGTCATTTTATTATATTGTTAGATTTGTTGTGTAAATGTTTGTTAGCTTATTATGTATGTTGATTAAAAGTAACCCATACCATTAAACAAATAATTCATATAAGAACTTCGTGCTTTCTGCAGTAGGGGGGCACATATCTGAACCCTTCTCAAAATCCTGTGTACGGCGTGAGAGTCAACTTCAATACCAGCTAGCAATAGAGTCATGGGACTATTCAATGAGCAACAGTTGTTTATATATCTTAAATGTGATGGGTTTGTTAACATTCAACTTCATGAAAAATGTTGTTTTTGTTGTAGCTAATCATTTCTTTACTCAGTTCTTAATTGATACTAGCTATAGCAAGCAAGCAGCAATCATTCAATTTATCCATTTAAATTCAATTGAATAGCCACAACGACATCATGAAACTAACCATTTGAATACATGCACAGCTCATCAGCCGAGACAAAGAAGAATTGAGTATACATTTGTTGGTATAACTAGCTATCCTGAAAGTCATTTTATTTCTTAAGTTTACTCACAAAAATTATTGGTTAACAATTTCCCAATATGCTTGATTTAGCTACATCTACCCAATCCATGTCTGGTAACATACTGGAACAGATACAGCTACTCTAAAATAAAGAATAAGTTAAAACATACAAAACAAATGGACTCATGAGCTAATGTTGGGTTTCATATGCGTTATTCTTTTGCATCTGAAAAGTAGAAGATTTGTCAGTAATGTTTTTGGTCTGAACTTCTTGTCCTGGAGCATTATTCGATTTAGCTGCAGTAATTAACTGAGGATCAAACATATCATCAGATTTCACTGCCATTGTGGTCACAAAGTCTCCACAGTTTTCAATAGTGTATAATCTAATCAACAAAGGACAGTAACAACACAGGACACTTATCAAGACTCTTGCAAAAAGCAATCTTACTTTCCCTTTTTATACTTTTAAAATACTAATGGGCTAAAATTTAGTGTGTAGACTCACTGGCTCTGAAGCAGGTCTGTGCAATACTTGCTGGAGGTTTTCCCAGAAAAGGTTTGAATGATAATCCGTGATCTCTTCCTATGGCGTTTTATTTTCCAAATCACAGCAATACAGCAGACAGTCAGTCCAGCAGTAATCAGAAGTACAGCTCCTATTATTACCAACAAACACTCATAGGGCTTCTTTTTAAAACACTCGCTGCACTCAAAAGCCATCTTATGCACTGTTCCTTCCTCGTTTGCCAGTAGCTATAGCTTACATGAGCAAACACCCTGGAGTGTAACACTTGTCACGTTTAAATGTTGTGGGGTTTATCATGGTCCCAAAGTAATCTTCAGTCAGAACTGAATCTTAACAGTCCTTGGGATATTTCATACTTGAAAATATTAGCTAGCACAAGTTTGCATTCATACTGAAAGTTGTGACAGAAAATGTTCCCAAAGTTTAATCATTAATTTTTTGGTAATAAGACCATTTGCCACTCATTATGACTTTATAAAGTTATACATGTATATATAATTATTATATATATATATATATATATATATATATAGTTCAGGATCAAATTGGCTTTGTCTTCTATATAGGTGGGGACAATAGGAAGCAAATAAAAATGGGGGAGGGGTAGCTTCAACAAAAAAATAGTTTAGCTTTTGCTATTTATATCAACCTGGTGGGATTGTGATTCATCTCTCCTTAATATTAAATTCGATCTAAAAATCATGCAAACTAGCAACACTTTCAGTCTAATAAAAAAGGTCTAATTTGCTATTGGTAAAGAGTATGTAGCGGGCTGACTTATTTCCGTTTACCCAATAACTGTGACCAAGCAAAATAGTGGTTGGGTAAAGGGTTTGTGTCCTCAAAACTAAAGTTGTGGATTCTTTACTATTCAATCAAGTTGTGGAATTTTGACCCAGGCTACCAATTTATTGTGCTGGCAATAGAACAATAGAATTCATAATATGGTAGCCAATATATGCATACTTGCCAACTGTCCCGAGAGCAGCACGGGGAGAGGGGGGGGGGGGGGGACAGTCTCAGATTTATCACTTAGCTACCAATGTAATTGTTTAATTTTCGGAAGTCTAAGCTCATTGATAAAGTTCATCTGTTTACTATGGATGACCTGCAAAACAGTGTGGCTTAATCAGCCGTTTACCTTATGTTATTGTGGTGTGGGGAAGATAAATAGTCGGCAACACCAGACTACTGCAAAGATACTTAGCTAAATTCTGGTGGTCTATAGGCCCATAAAAATTTTAATATTTAAAAATGGGAGCGTTCATTTCTAAAAGATCATGTCGACCACTACCCACCACTGCAGGTTTGTTCACGTTACCTTGTATGGGTTTTACCCCACTGTTGTTGTGCAGTTCTGCCAGGAAATATGCAATTAGCAGCTCAGGTACACACTGTGTAGCAGCACCAGCTGCAGTTATCTAACCATTGACTATACAAGTGTCTAAAGCAGGCTAGTTGGTTCAGTGTTACTAGTCTCTTCCTAGAACAAGCTCAGATGTACATTAATGTAATGTTGTTTTGGTTGAACATTTACATTTTAGTGTTAGTTATAGTTTTTTTGACAAATTTATTTTCAAGATTAATTTTAGTTTTAGTTTTTTCACTAGAAAAGACTACAATTTTAAGTTTGGTTTTTCCAATGTACTAATTTCAATTCTAGTTTAGTTTTAGTTTTTCAAATTTACTAACTTCTACTTTAGTTTTTAGTTTTTTATTGATAATAATAATAATAATAATAATAATAATAATAATAATAATAATAATAATAATAAAATAGTCAAACAAAACAAGTAAATAATAAATAGTTTCAGTTTTGGTTTTTTTAGAATTCAAGTCATACTTTAGTTTTGTTTTTCAAATGCAGACTTCAATTTAGTTTTTTTGTTCCACCATATTGATAGCTGGTTGTTTAGCTTCTTTTTTTTTAACAGGAGTACAATAATTTAGTTTTTGAAATAATCATTATTTAATATTACCAGTGGCCAGTCTCTACTGAACGGACAGCAAACACAGCACGGAGACTGAATGGTTTGACATGTGTGTGCTAAGGGAGGGGGCAGGACTAGATAGTCGAGCAACTGCTGACTGCTGTTCAATCGAGCAACCGCTGACTGCTGTTCAACGTACAGTTTGCCTTAGCCAATACACGAAGAAATAATTGGGTAAAGGGTTTTGCTTCCTGGGATACCACTGGTCATTCGTCTTCTTTCAGAGATGTCACTACAAATAGTTAGCTATATTTTTAGTTTTAGTTTTTATTCAAGAGCTCTATGACTTTTAGTTTTAGTTATTATCATCCTATGTGAAATTTAGTTTTGGTTCCGTTAACTAGCTAAAATGTTTTAGGTGTAACTAAAATTAACTTTAGTTTTAGTTTTAGTTAACCAAAACAACACTACATTAATGTAGCTATATCTGAAAATTGAGTTCTCCCAACTTAAAACTCCTCCCATTACCTACATGCTGTGTATTGTAGTAATCAAAAGGAGGTTGACTTGTAGTGATTTAAGTCAACTAAAGCTATAGTTTTGCCAAAATACATTCTGGTTATCTAACTAACAATGCACAATCAGTATTAATTGGAGGAGTTCAATATATAATGACTTGTGTGTACATTCCACAGTCACAACAGAGTGGTCCAACGCAAGTCCAGTGGACCAATTTAGCAGATTGGGCATTACAGCTTTCAGCTACAACTGCCTATTGCATTAAATCTTGCCCCAGAGTGGACCAAAATAATGTTCAAACAAACTTTATTATTATTTTATTTTATTTTTATTTAATTTAAAAGTTTTATTATAATAAGTTACAATTATTAATTATCATCATTTATATTAATCACTCATTTAAAACAAATAAATAAATAAGTTAAAAAAAACATCATTAGATATTCTTTTCTAATATTTCACAAGCCATTTCTCATCAAAGTATCTAGTGCTGACAAAAGTGAAGAAGGTAAAGGATCTCACAGTGTCTTGATCATCAACACACATCTCAGTGATGTACCTCCCACCACATGATCATCTTCATCAACAGCATCATATCCCATGGACTCATAGAAACTCTTGGCATTAAGAGTAGACTTAACTCTCATACTTGTGTAACACTTAAGCTTAGCTTGATCCTCGAGGTGACGTAATAGATGTGTTCCAACTCCCATCTTTGAATGCTGAGGAGATGCATACAATCCAAATATCTCTCCAGTGCAGTCAGAGAATTTCTCTAAGTGACCAAATCCCACAACTTGATCTTTTATGACTCCTACATACATTACTTCCTTGCTTATGAAAGTGAGGTAATTATCAATCTTCTGCCTTCTCACCCACCCATTAATCTCCTGAAGGCTGTAATGAGAGCTGCACAGTTCCTGAATGGCACTGGTGTGAATTTTATAAATATGCTGGGCATCTTCTTCACTGGCTAAACGCAGATCGATGTCACATTTATGAGACATGAGGGATAAATGGTAAGGGGTCGTGGGAAATCGCCGGCGCCAGACCTTTACCTCTATGCGTAGAACTACAAGTAGGGTTGTCGGGCTAGTAGGTTGTACTGTTACGCGAAATTTGGTCCCCGGCCAAATACGGTCCGGCCGGACTGAAATTGGCAGCCAAAATAGGTCCGCCCTGCTAATTTCAGTCCGCCCGGGTGCGCTCGAATTAAATAAAAATTTGAATTATAGAGGCTTGGTGGATTCCAATCCTGTGGTTGATATTGACACCGATAAGGACGTTGTTTTTTACTGGGTCTTATTGTTAAAATTTTGAGATAACACAAATTAACCAAAACTACAGTCAATTGATAGTATAACTAAAAACTACTCATAATTATTGAAGAAAAATTTGCTAAATCTTCAAGGGAAAAAACTAAAACTAAGCATTTAAGATACTATTTAGTACTGGAATCTCTCAACCAAACCACACTAATAGCATTATTGGATGATGACTAGATTATACCGGAATTAACACAGTTTGGATATACATGAAGGCATTTACAAGTTTCAAAGAACATTTACAATTATATAAATTTGCAATAGATAGCGATGTACTAGCTTTTTAGATAACTGGGTTCCAGAGTTTCTAACAGGAATGTTTGTTGGATATAGCTATATGTTTTTCCACACCAAAATACATCATCTAAAGTTTATAATTATTGAGACCTGATTAACCAAGGGCTGTTCAGAACATTAAAAAAAAAAAGCTTTAGTTAAAAATGTTACTGTTCCAGTTAAATGTTACTATTAAAAATTGTGATTAAAAAAAGGAGAAAATTTCATAATGACTTTCATAACTTAGGTTCGTTACATTACTGATTCGGATGAGAGATCTGAATTCTAGCATCATACCACAGTGATCCCACTTCTGGACATTTAGGCACGAAAAAGACTTTATCAAGAGTTATAGTGAGCGGTTTATGTGGCAGGGAATGGTCAATGATGTTAATAAATTGGTAAGCAAATAAATAAACTCATACAGAAGTGAGTGTGGTCAACTGATGACAAAGAATGTTATGTTTTAATTATGATACATCCAGGTTAGTAATTGTGATGTGCCATGGCAAATTAAGCCAATCTACTCCAGAGCTCCATCCAGTACCAGTTGTGTCACCATGGCACCACATTGGTATTGACTTCATTGGCCCCATCTCTCCTGCATCACATCAAGGAAACAGATACATCTTGACTATAACTGATTATTTCACAAATTTTGTTGAGGAAATTCTTATGAAACGTAAATATTTTGAAAATGTAGCTGCAGCATTGTTCAAGATAGTCAAACATATGCACTATGGTGAAGTCTTGAAGCTTATGGGAATTTGAAAGGTAAACTCATCAACAAGAAGTACTAAAGAGCAGTCTTAACATTATAACTATACTGATATAACTCACCACCTCCAGTTAATCACACAATTGATTTTTTTCCTCCAGGGCTAGGTGGGACTAAATTTGGCAAAGCGGACCACATCTGGCAGCCATATTTAGTCCGCCCGGACTGAATTCGGCAGCCAATTGTGGTCCCGGACAGTTTTTAGCAGCCAATTTCAGTCCGGGGGACCGATTTTGGGTAAGACCCGATTTGGCGTTACAGTACACGGCGTACACAGCCGGTGGGTGTTTCTCAGTGCGCGCGGTTGTGGGGGCCAAAGCTCCCTAAAAAAATAAGAGCCCTCAGCCTGCACCAACAGCTCTAGCGCTAAAGCAGCCCCTAACAATAATGTTCCGAGTTCTACAGTTAGTTTTAGTGATTCCAGAGATAAAAGTTTCAGCAGATGCGTCTTCATTTGGTAGATGAGGAAGACACTTGAAACTTGTGGTCCATGCTCCCAGATCACTGTAGGAAACGGAGAGAAGATAGGCTTAAATAGAGAAGGAAGCATTGACTAGCTACAACGTAGACATGCGGAAGGATTAAATCTGGGAAAAAGATATCGCAAGCCCATCTTGTTGAATGACCAGCAGTTCAATAATTAACCTCATACCCGGGAGGCTACTCGATAGTATGCCTCCACATATTCTGACTTTGACTCACCAGATGTAAGTATTTATACGTGCTGTAGACAGTCGATAAGCACATGATAAGAACAGAAGATATTCATTTAGAATAGGAAGTGCAGTCATTGTGGTCAATGTATCCCAGTTTCACAGCAAGATCTGAGCATCTTACGTTAATGAGGTCGTGAAACGCAGAAGTAGTTACTCTTCCAGCCTCCCCTCCCCCCCACCCACATAAGTAGCTATAGTATAGTTAGTTATGGCAAAAAAAAGTCGTGTCACATATCTGTTAAATTGATAGAAAGGAAGCTAGCTAGCTAAAAAATTTATCTTGTTCACCATACATTGGCAGGGTAGCTACTGTATTTCATTTCAAGTATCTGTAGATTTATGACGATAACATTGCTTCTTTCAAGAAAAATAGAGATGAATGACCACAAAGGGTTCGTCAAGGTTGTGATATTATTTATAAGAAATGTTGGCAACTCCTTATATTAGAATGTAGCTGTTTCTTCTATGCAATGAACAACCCCTGCTCACATCCTTATCTTGTTTTTAACTGCCAATGAGAACAACTATCACAGTATATCTGTAAGCACATGACTCAAGGCAGTTTTTATATTATAGTGATTGTGTAAATCCTGTACCGACTGAACAGAGTGGTGCAACCGACTTGCATGTATAGTAATTCATACTAGAATGTTCTAAAATAAATTGAATTTCAGTTCAATTCCTGTCAACTGTACAGAAAACATAATTATAATAATAATTTTTTCTGTTGTGGAGAAAAGCTAGCTACCTTGTAAGACTATAAAGAGGTGAAAATTGGAGGGGCTAAGGCAATCACAGTTTTACAAGGGGATGATCAGTTGCTCCTCTTATTACGTAAACCCTATTCAAGTTTTTTAGTAAACAATTTTACCATTTTCTAAACTAGTGGTTACTTGCCTAACATTCTATTAAATGTGAAAAAAATTTGGGGTTGGGGGTGGTCAGTCATCCCTCCTGCACCCTTTCTCCTATCTCCCTGTTGTGCTCTGTAGTATGGTTTTGCTACCTACACATGTGCAGTGAACACTAAACCTGTGTAGTGAAAGTGACAGCTTCTTTGTTTAATATAGATTTCATAATACTTTAGTTACCCATTCATGTTAATTAATTGGTTATGAAAAGAAAGAACCACAAGTCTGATAGAACTCAGCGTTTTTTAGGAACACAAACCACATTATTTAGAACACCCAGAAGAGAGAGACAGGTGACTTAAAATGCTGCAATCTAATACGCATCACACCAGCAAATTGTACACATTGTGAGAGCAACAACTGCTCCATACATACAGTTTATCTCATTACTTAATCCCTTTCATTCTTACCCACTCCTTATAAGGTTGTGTTGATGTCCTGCTTACATTACAACAATGTTTATGTTGCGTATAAAATTTATCTGTAAAGTATGTAATATTTCCAGCCAAAACAACAACAACAAAAACAAAACAAAGCAAAAACAACATTTCCAACCCTCTACTAATTATTGAGTTATCTTTGCTGTTGTATCACAAAGTAGAGGAAAAAAGATTACAAAAAAGATGATAAAAGTAAAAAGAACAATTTTTTTTTACTGAGAAAACAACAAGAGCAAACAAGACATTATCTTAGCAACCTTATTTGTTTACGTATTGTGAAGCTAGCTTCTCTCTCAGCTTTTGTGCCACGAGTCTTTGTGGTCTGAGATCTATGTATACACTGAAATAACAAACCAAATAAATCAATTCCAGGAAAGAAAATATTATCATATAAATATTCAGTTTTGTCCCACAGGAAAAATTGCTGGACCATGCCTTTTCATTGGTGCTTTATAATACATTTTCTATGCTGCTCAGTCATCTGAACATTTCAGTTACCTCTTGGTCCCAACATGTTCAGATAACTGAAATCCTATTTTAATTCAGTTAATTAAAGACTAGGTATGTGCTGTATTACTGGAAATAAAGGCATAGTCTATAAAATACCATGTATCCTGTAGTAAGACTTTATAAGACAGAAGAATGAATAATAGCTGCAGGGGTGATTGACAGAACTAACAACTGAAGAGTTAATTTCATCAGCAGTTGTTGAAAACATGCTGAGAAGTACTATCACATGACTCTGAATGTGCGACTATTCAATTTAGGGTGTTTGGTTAACAGAAGTGTTTGGAAGATGGGATAATTGAAGTTCTACTGCACTAGAAATCATGATCGATTCTAAGTAAGGCATGATAATCAGACACATAACTCTAAATATGACAGTGTGACCCTAACTGCTAGTGTGCTTTTTTCTGTGCTGGATTGTGTGCTCTTGCTCGTGCGATTTTAAAAAATCATTTAATGTGATGCATCTAGAAACGAATACCATATTATTGCATTTGTTGATTTCAACAAAATGAAACAATACATTATGTCAACACAATATGGGTGCACCACACCTAAAGTAAATGAATATCCATTATGTTTGATGGTTTAGTTATTCACTTTTGCAATTAAGTACGCTATCTAGCGTAGAAAAAAGAAAGCAAACTGGCAAGTTAGTCTTATAACCATATAACAAGCATGTATCCGAGTGTGTGAGGATAAATCTAGCACCTCACAACAAAAGAGAACCATCAGACTATATTATAAAAATTTACATGTAGTTCTAGTCAACAAGCGGTAAAAAGGTATCGTTTATCAAAAGTATGTGAATCCTGTGGCCATACATACACAGGTCATCAGGATGAACACCAAGGCATAGATGACCAAACAGAAAACAGCGCTTCACTCTCACAAACTTTTTCAACACACCTGCAGCAGCTGGACATGGACACTAGCAAGTCTTTACTAACTCAAACTAAAGCCATCATCAAAGCTCTATTCTTGAGTCTGGACAATAAGGCAAGGGAGGGCACTGTCTTTATTGACATGAGGATTCATTGCCATCTCCTACAACCGTCTAATAATGAAAGACAACTACTTCTCACACTTGAATATTCATTAGTAACTATTTAACTCGTAGCTATTATCTACTGATCACCAAGCATCCTGTCAATTTGTAATGGTAAAGGTCACTGCACAGTGAGTCAAAGCATTTATAGTATTAACAATAAAAGCTATTGGACTTAAACATATCTAAACACTTACCCGTTGTCAACAGTTTCAATAGTGTCAGAGAAACATCTGGCACGATTGTTTGCACCATTGGATGGCTTCTTCCTCCAGCCCTTGTTTATCACACACAAACAGCACAGGATCCAAACTTGAGGGAGAATTATACAAAACAAAACGAATCCCCCGCCAGCTGCAATGCTACATTCATAATAACCATCGAAGAAGCAAGTTATATTTTCAAAGACCATTCCAATATTAGCTATCACATAGGAGTAGATGAGCCAAAGTAGTGAATTTCAAGTAGTGAATTTCAAGTTTTTAAAAGATTTTTCTTTCCAAAAACATTTTAGTCCATCCCAAAGTATATCTGATCATATCACTAAGGAGGTTTAATTAATTGTAAGGACAACAAAAGGATAACAATTATCAAGTTCTGACCCTCTGGGTTCGATAGCTACCTGGCGACGACCAAGTTTTTTCATTTTTTTCCTTTGCTTTTTTTTTTCCTTCCTTTTTTCTTCCAGACCCCTTTAGGTGAGAAAGTTTCTATCTAACAAAAGGATAGTTGAGATATAGCTGCAATTGCTATCTCTGTGTAGCCACACAAAGTATTTTTGCTTGTTATTAGCTACCACAACATCTATTGTATGTGTGAAGAGAATGAATGGAAGAATATAACATAAATAAACAAATATAAGCTGATACAGGGAGAGAAGAAGACCAGTAGCTATAAATAAAATAGTAACAACACTAAGAATAATTCAGATGGGATTACCAAAACTTATGATGCACTTTTAGTTTCAGTTAGACGGATTATGTATGGTTATTTTTGGACTGCATATTATACTTGAAGTTTTGACCAGTCCTTATGATTGTGTCATTGTGCAATGAGTGTCTTTATAAACATTTAGTTATAGCTATTTAGCCAGATAGCTATAGATATCAAACATAATTAAGTTATAAATCATGGCTTGTATAGCTATACATTAATAATTCATCAGTTCTGACTTCAATTCTTTGCACGATGTATTAAAAAAAACACATAGCCAGTATTTTAAAGTGTCTAAGATACCCACGGACCCTTCAAAAACCCCTTCATTTCCTAAACATTCTGAAGTTCAACCTGTCAACTCTCATGTTCTTTCAATTGAGTCCAAATAGGGACTCTAGCCCCCGCCCCCCCCCCCCCTCCCCCTCCTTATGGAAGTACACACCACGCCTCTATGGCATAGCTGGACAGCTCAGTCACTAGCTAACATTACCAGGAGTACAGATAGTCACAGCTTCCATCAAAACATTAACAAATGAAATGTCAAAGTAATAACCTGAATGGTACATTAATTTGCTGAACACTTCCAGTAGCTATGCCTTGCTGACATTAAAAAAAAATGCATTTGACTGCAGGAGAGATTTCTTTTAGGGAGAGTGCGGACACACACACGATTGATTGACATGCTAGACAGATCAGAAATAGTGAAATATTGCCTCATTTTCTCTTCAGTACAAAATGTGAGACTTTGCTCAAGTGGGTCCAGTAGCTATACCAAAAATCAATAAGCCTATTTTGTAATATTAGCTATACTGTTGTAGTTCTGCAACTGTAGCATAGGTTACTAATGGCTTGTTGTGACAACATCTAGGAGACTGTCTGATCATGCAACATTTTCCTCCTTAAAGTCAGATGACCACGTTTGAAGTACTGCCGAGAGTCTTTTTGTAATCTGGTCTTGTGTGTCCCAAGGCATGATCTGGTGATGATAGGACTCTTAGGTCTCTGTGTAGTGATGTGAGATGAATGATCAACAGTTGAAGTCTCACTCGAACTTGTGGCTGCTCCCTTATCTCTAGAGTTTGCTTGGTCCTCTGACTGTGATGTTGCCTACTCTGGAACTTGTGGCAGCTCCCTTATCTCTAGAGTTTTCTTGGTCCTCTGACTGTGATGTTGTCTACTCTGGAACTTGTGGCTGCTCCCTTATCTCTAGAGTTTGCTTGGTCCTCTGACTGTGATGTTGTCTAGTCTCCTAGATGTTGTCACAACAAGCCATTAGTAACCTTGTCAACCATTCACGATTATATCTTCACTAATAATTAACACTTGTCATGGTCCATTGATTCACACTGAATGTTATGTATTTATGTCTATGTATGTGTAATAATAACCAGTCTTACCTCTGGGCTACAAACAGTAAACAAGTAAGAACTATAATAGCGCTATGCTACAGTTGTAAAACTGCAACAGTATTATTACAAAATAGGCTTATTGATTTTTGGTATAGCTACTGGACCCACTTGAGCAAGGTCTAACATTTACTGAAGCAGTATTTCACTATTTCTGATCTGTCTAGCATGTCAATCAATCGTGCGTGTGTCGCACTCTCCCTAAAAGAAATCTCTCCTGCAGTCATTAATGGATTTTTTTTTTAATGTCAGCAAGGCATAGCTACTGGAAGTGTTCAGCAAATTAAATATACCATTCAGGTTATTACTTTGACATTTCATTTGTTAATGTTTTGATGGAAGCTGTGACTATCTGTACTCCTGGTAATGTTAGCTAGTGACTGAGCTGTCCAGCTATGCCATAAAGGCGTGGTGTGTACTTCCATAAGTAGGGAGAGGGGGGCTAGGGCTAGAGTCCCCATTTGGACTCAATTGAAAAAAACATGAGAGTTGACAGGTTGAACTTCAGAATGTTTAGGAAATGAAGGGTTTTTTTTAAAGGGTTCGTGGGTATCTTAGAATACTGGTTATGTGCTTTTTTAATACATCGTGCAAAGAATTGAAGTCAGAGCTGATGAATTATTAATGTATGTATAGCTATACAAGCTATGATTTATAACTTAATTATGCTTGATATCTATAGCTATCTGGCTAAATAGCTATAGCTAAATGTTTATAAAGACACTCATTGCATAATGACACAATCATAAGTACTGGTCAAAACTATGCAGTCCAAAAATAACCATACATAATCCGTCTAACTGAAACTAAAAGTGCATCGTAGGTGGTCAGAACTTGATAATTGTTATCCTTTTGTTGTCCTTACAATTAATCAAACCTCCTTAGTGATATGATCAGATATGAGCTACAACTCGACTTCCAAGACTCTAAGGAAAACTGTGAGAGTCTTGGAAGTCGGGGGTTGTCGTAGCTCAGTGGTTAGAGCGCTGGTAGCTAAAGCCAGTGGCCCTGGGTTCGAATCCCCGGCGACAACTAAGATTTTTTCGCATTTTTCCTTTGCTTTTTTCCAGACCCCTTTAGGTGAGAAAGTGTCAATCTAATAATAATAATAATTGAATATTATTATTATTATTATTATTATTATTATTATTATTTGTTGTTGTTATTGTTGTTGTTGTTGTTGCTACTTAGATGCATTGCCAGGGAGTACACAGCCATGGACATACAATACCTCAAGAGCAAATATGGTAAGATCATAAATACAACAATTGCAAAAATAAACTCTAATTAATTACACATCATAATAACTAAAAGATTTACACTTGCCAGTAGGTAGACTTTGGCAAGAAGTCGAAACGTTGGATTAAGTTTTAATTAGCAATATTATTGGCTGTAAAAAACAAGAAAATTTGCTATTAGGTATTTATTATGAGATGTAAAATCATGCAGAAACATAGGAGTGAGTATAAATGTCTGAAGTATTCTGTTGTGGCAAGTTCTAGAGTAAAACGATAATTATGGGGACAGTAGCTATAGAGAATCTTGAACTATTTCTTATTGTAGACTCCGGATCCCACCAACTATGTGTGCCATAAGCTGATAGGCCAGGACCCAGTATCCAAGACTGCCCCGGCATTCTCATTCCCTCTGACACCCAGGACGGCACTCACACCTGTCACTGGTAAGAAATGGGCGGAGTTTCATTGGTCATGTTTCTTGTCTAATGATATTGACCTGCCAAACATTGCATTGACAAGACCATTGGAATGGTGACTACTGCATTTTCTCCATTACCATCCTTCCAATGCTTTGCTGGTCTTTTAGTTTAATATTCTAGAGAAGAATATTTTCATTATACTTTTCAATGTCCATCTTGAATATGTATTGCAAGATGTGGTGTTAATGTGATAATTAAAGTAGCTATATAGGTTAGATGTATTCTCTCTCTTTCACAGGCCTTTTTTTAAACAACACAGAATTAAAAATATTTGGTCGCTGGGAATCGAACCCAGGACTGCTTGCTTAACACACAGGTGTTCTGCCACTGAGACGACAACCAGCCGGCAAACAAACACTTCAATTCTGTATTTATACTGTTAAGCAGAGTGCTTCTGCGTTAAGCAAGCGGTCCTGGGTTTGATTCCCAGTGGCGACCAAATATTTTTAATTCTGTGTTGTTTAGAAAAAAAATCCTATGAAAGAGAGAGAATACATCTAATGAGTTAAAAAAATAAATTAAATTAAAAAAAGGCTGAGAAAGAAGTTGTGAAGCTATTTATTATAAGTTGTTGTTTATTGTACAGGAGTAGTCCCAGGACCAAATGTGTACAACTCCATTTGTAGTTCAGACTTCATCAAAACCAGTTATCCCTCCTATAGTATCTCCAGCAAATACATGCAAGGCATAGTTCCAGGTAGTGCACGTGGAATCATGTTTGTAATAATATTAAATTTATATGTATCCATAGCACCCAGCCCAGGCCCTGCCCACTATAATCCAGCCTATGGAGCCATCCAAAAGCGCAACCCTTCTTGCAATTTCCCAACGGTGCACAGATTTAACAATGCCAGAACATTCTGAAGGACATGGTGAGATGACCATCAGATATGTCACTATCTTTATCATTTACTAGCATCGTGCTATCACTATACTGAACTGTCATATTCACACAGTTGGTACAGTAGCATCCTATACTTGTGTACAGTCTATATACAGCATCAATATAATTCACGAGTTATATTATTGATGAACTGAGTCCAGTGAAAGTTCAATTGCAGTATGTATGTGTGTATGTATGTGTGTATATATGTATGTATGTGTGTATGTATGTGTATGTGTATATATGTATGCATGTATGTATTTATTTATTTATTTATTTATTTTATTTATTCTATTTATTTAACGGCAGTGAAATATCAACCCATAGGACATCTAATGGAAATCAGTATTCTTGACTTACCTTCATTGTAAAAAAAATAAATAATAAAATAAAAAAATAACAAATAATAATAATAATAGGGGGACGTGTTTCCGTCGACACCGAAAAGGTGTTCTGACGGCACATAATTGCCTGTCTATTGAGTGTGAGACTGCAGCAAGCAGTACTACTCAACCGCATAAAGGTAAAATGTGAAGGTCTTGGAAGTCATGGGTTGTCGTAGCTCAGTGGTTAGAGCACTGGTGGCTAAAGCCAGGGGTCCCATGTTCGATTCCCTTGCTACAACTAAGGTTACTTTCAATCTAGTTTTTATGAAGGGTCAAAGTCAAAGGGTCAGAACTTGATAATTAATAATAATAATAATAATATTATTATAATTAAATTTTTGACATTTTGTCTAGCCAGTTATTCACTGGTCAGTACTTAGAGACAGAACTGGAGTTGGTAAGTAAGATGTAGTCATTCATTAAGTAATGTCATGCTAGAAAGTTGATTAGTGGGGCCAATTCAGCCGGAGTCAGCAAATAAAATGTGGCTAACCATTAAATTAACAGTTTATAACACTTTTACAATAATATGTAGCTATCCACAGAGTCTCAGCATTTTAAGAATATCTGGCTGAGGGAACCAATCTTCAAGAACTATAGCAGAAGGAACTTTAGACTTGTGAACATGCTCCTGCTAAACCTGCGAGAAATTCACAATTACATTTTGGTTTTCATATGGACTTGTCACCATTATATTATTCTGTATGTATCCATGCTGTCTTTCTATCAAACACATTAACTCTTTGAGAATGGGGTTAATTAAGTATAGTTAAGCCTTGCACAGAGTTTGACAGAAACAATACAAACTACATTTTTTTTTGATTGAGAGATAGCAATGAGAAAAGATTTATATACTTTTATTAATAAATTTGCATATTATGTGTTATGAAAAATTACGGATTAGCTAAGTGGTGAACAAAAAAATTACTTTAAAATGAATCTGTAGTTGGGAGCGAACATAGCGAGCCCGACACTTACAGGGTAACACAATTGAAAATCGGGGATGTTTGTTGGTTTAATAATGTTTGGATGTACATAAGGCATTTTTGTACTTTGATCCTCGCGTTTTTGTGTTAGTTGGGTGGTCGACCCCGTCCCAAACTTCACTAAACAGAATCCTCTGTTTATGAAAATGCATTGTCCACTAGACTAACCGCGAAGGTAAGTCTTGTGTAGGTGTATGTCCAGTTGTGTCAAAGCATTGTGCTTTACAGCCACTACTTAGCTAAAGAATATCACAAAGCAAACGTTTAAATAACGTGTATTGTTTTGTTGTTGTTTTTTTCCTTCAATTCAAACAGTTGCAGCGAGTTGTTACTATGGTACTGAAATCCCTTTACAGTGTATGCGTAATTTAAAAACTCGACCTTATTTTCAGTAGCTTCAGTGTTCTTATTTCTTTCCACCCACGCGCAAGTGAAAAATTTGCGTGCCGTAACCCACCCATTCCATCTTTTCAATTTTTACTCGGAGAATAGTACGGCGAGACCAAAAAGTGGTACGGCCGTGGCCGTACCAGCCGCACCATAAGCGCCCGCCCTGAGCCACTTTTTATACAACAAAGGAATAACAGAATGCGAACAATTTTAGTCAGTGAATATGTCATGGTATTATCACTCATAACCTGGGGAGTGTGGGGTCATTGGGGGAAAATCTAAAGCTTCAGTGCAAGATTTTAGTCAAATCATGAAATGGACAGTGTGATCATTAATATTTTGGATCGTCACACTATTTTCTATTAGCAATAGAAGGTGACTTTTATAAACCAAGGTTATGTTTAATAAATCCCTCATCTCTCAACATACTACAATGATAATAATAAAGCAGCAATTATTAAGGTAATTGTTACATTCACATAATGAAGGACAAATGAATTCTTAATTTTCATGCACAGTGGACTTCTTCCTGACCATACTCCCAGGTGGTCGCACAGTCTGAAATTTGAGCCCAATAATCTGTATCCTTCATTGCACTTGTACGCAACCTTAGTTCCCGGGCGTAGGGTATCATTAGTGCTGTACAGAATTTGGCCGGATTTAATGGTTACGGGTAAGCACCGCACCAGCTTCGAACAGACCGGTGAAGAACCAGTCCACTCCCCATCTTTACAAGTTCTACGATCATTACCGTTCATCTCGTATCCTCTATTACATGAAAATAAGGCTATAGCGCCATTTTGAATATTGTCAAGATCTGTATTGTACACAATGGCTCCGTTCAATAGCGAAGGAAGTTGTTTACAGTGGCCGTCCGAGCACTTCGGTTCTGAGCCTGTCCACTGTCCCTCTTCGCACCACCTAATTGAGTTCCCACCCTGAAGTTTGTGCGGCTCAGCACACCAATATTGAGCCTGGTAAGAATCTTGATCCACACGTCCATATTTTATCTGAGGGAGGGGATGACAAAACCTTGCTGTAACCGCAGCTAATACTGCTGCTGTGCACAGATAAAATAAAACCACGTTCACCATAATAAACTTTTAAATGAAAGTTAGATCCTGAGGGGGAAAAGGTGGACGCTGGTTCAGGACACCAAGAACGCGCGGTGTCATCTTACCGCGGCTATTAAAACTTCGTATCACAGCATGCAAACATAAGATAGTGTAGTTTTCTATTGTGGCAGAGGGACTTCAAGTCCCTAAGTCAGACAGTAACCAAGGGACCTGATTGACAAGTTAATGTTGTGACTCATTGTTTTCATATGGGCATATAGCTACTCGTGGTTTTTTGTTGAGTAGCTCAGTTTGACTAAAGTTAAAATAGCTGCATTTTCAATTGTTACTGAAAATTTCAATTGAAGTATTATTGCCTAAGGACTGATTCACTGGTCAGATTCATTGTGTGGCAGAAACTCTAGCTATCAACAGAGTAGAGCTCCGTTATACAGTTTACAAGTGAGAAAATGAAATTGGTGGTTGAGGGTAGATAAAACCAGGGAAGGATCCAGGGCCAGGCCACGCCGTGATGCTTCTCCAGTCCACTTCGAATTAATGTAGCTATACATATCCTACGCTCAATTAATTAACCTCCACCTGTACATGAATGAAATAGCTACCGCCTGCTAGGGCTACCATAAAGTTTGGCTTATCACACGTATATTCTGCATACTTACAGGGCTTTTCCACTACACCTGCCGAAGGCGCCGCTCACTAATTTTGGAGCGAACCTGGAGGAAATATCGAGGTCGGTTATAAAACTTTGTAGCACTTTTTTTGAGCAGTCGGGTAAGTTGGAGCGGTGAGGAAAGTTGGAGCTCGCAATTTGGTGCACTACTAAGCCAATACTATACTGCAAAACAACGGGTTTTTTTCATTTCAATATTGCTTTAGGATTTATTTTAATTTTTTTAAATTTTTATAAGATATTGGAAAATTTCAAGTTGTGGATTTTTTAGGTTTACCCCTGTGTAAAAAATTGTCGTTCTCATTACTAGATTCAAGAAAAACTGATACAAAATTTGGAACTTCTATTCCACTCGCAATTCTTATGAAATAACCCTGGCCCTATACGCGAGCAATTTTTTCCCTTAGCTTTTATTAGTTCTAAAAAGAGCCCGCCTATATCAAGAGTAAACAAACATCAATGCAATAATAACTAGAGCGCAAAGGGTGCGAACCCCGGGCATTATTTTCTTCAGGATTACTTCAACAACTTTTAGCTCCCATGGACACCTGCAGTTAGGAGGAAATAGGTGAACTATAAGTGATCACGTGACTGCAGTATGACTAATATATAGCGCATACATTTTAACATGATTAAAAAACATATGGCAAAAAAAAGTAGGATTAAACATTGCCTTAAAAATTAGGTCACTTGCCCTATGTGATGATCTACCCTAAATTCAAATGTAGGACAGTACTTCACTTACTAAAGTAGTGGTTTAGAGTTATAGAATTACCACATGTGACATGTTTCTGTACTTTTTTGAGCAATTATTACATGGAGAAAATGACAGTTTTAAGTCCCATCATTGTTGATTGTTCACCTAATAGCTAAACTTCTTGTTTCCATACTACTACAGTGAACTCTCACTAACAAAGATGGCAAGGACACCCCACGAATAGCTGACGTTTGCGTAATACTGGAAAGGAGTTAAAAGTACCAACTGAAAGTACAATAATAATGTAGCACCAAATACCTCATGTTCAATTTAATTTACATAGCACTGCTAGAACTTCCAGCACAGCACTACGGGCATTTATTTCACGCACGCTCACTAATTCCACTCGCTAATCGTCGATGTCGTCGTAGACTTCATTCATCGTTCATAACTATCGCACTTTCAAACAGTATCTTTAGTTACTTCACTCTCACTAATCTATTGTATCAAGTAGTGACTAACTCAAAGTTATTGCAATTTATCTCTTGTACTGGTATTTATACTTTTATATTACTTGTAATCGCTGTGTTTGTGTGTTTTAAAAAGTTAGTTCAGTAGTCGGACAGGACACAAACTCAAGATTAAGGGTAGACTATACTTTAGGTACTACAGAGACGCGACGCGTCGCGTTTTCATCGGATTCATCGCGATTCAAGCACCCCGCGATTCCTCGCTAGTGGAAGCATGCGTTGAATTTATTCTTCATGGTTACCAAAGAAGGAGAAGGGACGGTCACCCCCTATTTATTCTTCATGGTTACCAAAGAAGGAGAAGGGATGGTCACCCCCTAGCCCTAGCCCTAGGACGGTCTCCATGGATAGCATCCATGAACAAACCCTAGCCCTAGCCCTAGCCCTAGCCCCTAGCCCTTGTTAAAGTGGAGCTCACACCCAAAACATTGAGAGTACTTGGGCTAGTGTGAAAAAAATGATGCGAAAAGAATGTGTTTTAAACACAAGGGATGGGTTAGGGCTAGGGCTAGGGCTAGGGGGCTAGGTATATATGAACATATTAAACAACAATATCCATTATAACTATCTTTTGTCATGTTTTATGATTATTCATATAATGTCAAACCATTGCATATTATGTCATGCTATATGTGTATTATGACAAACAAAATACTATGTCATGTTATATGTGTATTTAAGTTGTTTTTGTTATATGACAAACAATTGTTTTTAATTGAGAGGAATAGCGAGTGTTTCACTAGCGATGAATCGCGATGAAAACGCGACGCGTCGGGTCGCGTGTAGTACCTAAAATATAGTCTACCCAAGATTAACAACCTTGAGTGAAAGGAATAAATTCAGATACTTGTAGTTAGCTTATCTATTTAAGTGATTCGTTCATATACATTTTCAACTGTCGCCTCAAATTTCTGGACAACTGACACAAGAGGTTGGCTAAAGGAGTATATAGGATGAAGTATTTCTGTAGTTTCCACCATTGTGCCAATTTTTAGTGAACAAAATAATATTTCTGAACTTTATTTTTGGTCAGACCAAAAACCTAAGATTGAGCGTGTACCGCAAGGGCGCATGCCCTTGTCCCGGACACGGTAAATGTCTTGTGAGGATATTAAATATGTGGCATGATCAAACAACAACAGCAAAAAGAACATCCCTCTTTATAGCTACCTCTCAGAACTGATGAAGGATTTATTAATTTAATCAATGAAGGGATGAAATTCTTTATTTAGAAAATTAAAATGTGATTGATGTAAATGTAAATGGAGAAAAGTGATTAGTCACTATCTCCAGCATTTCAGGATTAGCTTCCTAATAACTACTAGTAGAACTTCTGCGCTAAAGAGTCGCATAGTCTTCAACTAAAAAACTACTCGAAGTGTACGTTTCCCAGGCTAAAGCTACACGCTTGCTAGCTACTTACCCGTACTATTTCACTTCGTTATCGTGGTATTTCACTTAGCTTCCATGCTATTTCACTCTCCCCATGCGATTTCAATCGAATAGCGATTTTCCCCATACTTTTTTTAATGTGCAATTTATGCGCCGTTCTATTAATAAAAAATTTTTACGGCTTAATTATTACCACGTATACTCATTTTACGGCGCAATATCTTGACATAATGTCGTAGATCAGCGGTGTCGTCAACAAATCATTTTGTTACTAACGGCTTACCACACTGATCGTCGGTACCACTGGGGCTCCAAAATGAATCCTGTCATCGTTGTTTAGTAAAATGCCCCCCCCCCCTCCCCTCAAGTCAAATAACCCCGATCAACCCTAACGGCATAACCAGACCCTTTACCAAACTTCTAAGGGAAACGAGTCCTGCGTCAAACCTATGTACCTATTTGAACCAGAAGCAATATTTCTGGGTGCATGGTCTACAGTCCCGCAGTTCTTATCAAAAAACTCATTTCATTGGTTAATCAAATCATGTGACCAGTTATAGCGCCGCGCAAGGGCTAGGGCTAGGGCTAGGGGACCAATCAGAAGAATTCTTTGATAAGAACTGCGGGATGGCTCTGCATGGTCAATGAAATTGCTTAAAGCTTATCACATGATCGATTGAAGTTTCAAACGCCCATGCTATTGGAAGATAATAAATGACTGCGAATTATTGTGCAATTCATCGCTATAGCAGGTGGACTGACCTCAGATTATGAATACCATTTTAAAATTGCATTCCGAGTTTCCAGAAATTCCCGCCTCCGAGTTCTCTATTAATTCTCGTACAATGTCTCGGTAAATACGACCTAGACCTCGCTTCCAAAAATCCCGCCTTCCGTTCTCTGTTATTTATGGTATAGTAATGGCTCCTAATTACCACCTAGATCTGAGTTTAGCCAAGGAAGAAGATGTCCAGCATATTTATGAAGTTCACACTAGTGCTATTCAGGAAATATGCAGCTCTCATTACAGTCCCCAAAAGATTAATGGATGGATTAGTGGGCAGACGGTAGATAGTTACCTCACTTACATAAGAAAGGAAGTAGTGTATGTAGGAGTCATAAAAGATCAAGTTGTGGGATTTGGTCGCCTAGAGAAATTTTCTGACTGCACTGGAGAGATATTTAAACTGTATGCGTCTCCACAACATGTAAAAAGGGTGTTGGAACACATCTCGTCACCTGAGGATCAAGCCAAACTTAAGGGTTGCACACTCGATGATCAAGCCAAACGTAAGGGTTGCACACTCGAGGATCAAGCCAAACTTAAGGGTTGCACAAGTGATGGAGCGTGCTCGGAATGACAGTTAACTAGGCAGGAAGGCCAGGAAAATCGCACTGTAACCTCCCTTGAATCCCAGACAAACAGTCACCCACTAATAAGCAAAGTATTACTTAATAAGCACTATAATTTCAGCAGCAAGAAAAAAGTACAAACTGACAAAAATGAGATAGCAAGGCAACTGAAGGCTCTACCCTGACTCTTTTATAGAGAGGTCAGGGCAGGGGACCTAAAATGACAAAGAGTCTTTGTGAGTGGAGGGAGTATGAGTGTGTGTGAGGCAGTAATAATTAGTATGAATTAGTGTTAATAAGGTACAAGTAGGAGTAAGGCAAAGGGTGAAACCAGAAAGGTGAGGTATGAATAAGACAGGTTAATTAGGCAAAAGGGGAAAAAAGTGTAGTTCCAAACGTTCACTCTTCCTGTCCAGGATGCGCCTGGACAACAAGTATGAGAGTTAAGTCTTCTCTTAATGCTAAGAGTTTCTATGAGTCTATAGGGTACGATGCCATTGGTGAAGACAATCATGTTGAAGGAAATACATCACTGAGATGTGTGTTGATGATCAAAACATTGTGAGATATTTACATTTATCAGCAGGAATGGGAGTCAACATAACTCTATGTCATGTTCCTCAATACGAATTTATTAATTCAACTGTTCATTTTGTAACTGTACACAAGCATAGCTCATAAACACATTGAATGGCAAGAAATGTGTATGTCTATATTGTATGGAGGTAGCCATGCATTTTATTGTAGTGTTAACTGACTGCTATTTAATAATACCGTAATTAAGCAATACAAGTAAAAGAACTCAACTATGACTGAATGGAACAAAACAACCACTTAAATTGATGATAAGTATAGATGTAAACATTACCACAGATGACATAAGTGTTAAATGTACGGTCAATTAGTTTCACCACACATCTATTTCGAGTTATGGATAATTGGAAGAGAGAAATGGCGAGTAAATATCTTAAAAAGAGACTAATGTTTGTGTTTGAACATTATTTCAGTCCACTTTAGGTAACTTTTGTGCAACACAGGCGCAATAAGACAATGCCTACTCTTGTGGCAAAAATTGGTTCCTGGAGGACTAAATTTGTTGGACCACTCTACTGTGACTGGAATATGCAAAGTTACTATAAATTAAGCTCCTCCAATTAGATTGATATTGTGAGTTTAGTTCATATAGCTAGCTATTGTGAATTTAGTTAGACTGAAATGTTTTTTGTTAGCTAAAGAGTAGCTTTATAGTTGACTTAAAACCACACTGCAGTCCATCTTCTGGCTAGAAAATTAGTGTCAGCTAAGGCAGAGAAGTATATATACCCTAACTACAGTTCTTAGGTACTTATTAGTTGCTACCAGATGAAAGTTGTAAAAAACAAATAGTGAATAAACATAAATTATAGCTATATTCATTGCCTTGAGTTATACACAATTTGTAGCCTGGATAAAAAAATCACTGAAGCCGTGCAGTAGGGTAGGTGAATGGAGGCACCGAGGTGACTGCCCCCACCCCCCTCCCCCTACTCTTTTTCAGTGTAGTATGAGTTACCATTTTTGAAAATGGGGGGGGGGGGGGGGGGGGGGGCGGGGAGGAGTTTGCTACAATTTGAAACTGGTTTAAAATTTTCATTTTAAAATACAGTAATTTCCATAATGGTTAGAGAAAAGGAGCAAAAAAAAAAAAAACAGCAAATTTTGTGTTCAGAAATTGTGGTGGATTGCCCCTTCACGTTTTCCTATTTACCATAGTTAAATGCAAGTAGCTTTCTAAAAAAAAAAAAGTTTATTTAAAAAGAGTTTTCTCAGCTAAGTAATTTTGTATAAAAGACCTGGGAGGGGGGTGGGGGGAAGGTGGGGCAATAGGATCTATTTGATCACCATGCTTTAGACAAACTCTAAAACACTACTGTCAATTGGCTATGGGGAGTGGGTAAAAGGTCTACAAACTTTGAAAGTGACAGGCAATCCCTTGATCAGTAAAGCTCTTTATCACTTTTTCAGTATTTTTTTTGTTTACTTTGCCAAAGAGGGGGGGAGGAGGAGAAGGAGGGGGAGGAGGCATTGAAATTTATGTTAATTGAAGCTAAATAGGAGGTGTCATAAATCTGGTAACAAGGGAAGTAAAAATAATCATTCAGGCAACACTCTTTCATATGAACTAATGCGGTCACCCACTGAAATCTAATAGGAGTAAAGTATTCACTATGACTATTTAACTTGGATGGTTTTACATGCCACTATAGTGCTTTTTTAAAGGGATATGTGAACTCTATAGCTACCCCACCTATAGCTGAGTGATTTGGTCTTTCCTGACGTATGCTTTAGTCTATTGCTAATCTAAACAAACATTCATTACAAATAAAGCATCATGTTTACTTATGCATGTACAGTCCCTTAACAAAAGTAGCTAAATGTTAACTTGCTGCTCTGCCACGATCACAAATATCCCAAACATTGGAAGTAGAGGAGGGGTCATTCTACACTAGAGAGGTCATTGAGCACTGGTGTTAGTTGACTGGGGTGTCAATGCACACTAGTGTTCAATAACTGGGGGTCAACATACACCAGTGTAAAATGACTGGGGGTCATTTGACTGGGGGGGGGGGGGGGGTATTTTCTACATCCAACACCGGAACTAGTGCCAGCATGACACAGCCCCCACAGGAGTTTCCACCACCCCCGCAGGACCAGAACCGACCACGAAATATAGCTACTTTACTTCATAGCTTTGAAGTAATGTCCTTCTCTCGCAATGTTATTGGGTTACAGCCAAAATCTATACTTCAGAATTTTCATTATTGATTAGCTTCTGCAAGACATTTCAAATTCCTGGATTGCTATATTCATACAAAATGCCATACAAACAGTACTCCTCATAGACTGCTTGCTTGATAATAAGGGTGTTTATCTAATATCTTATCTACCTGGGTCAGAGTTGTTACTACTTCATTGAGCATGAAATAGTAAGCTTGGCGAAGAAAGTTGCAGGAAAATAATGTTACATTGCAGTGATCGTCTCTGCTCTACTAATGACACAGTTTGTGATGTTGAATTTTGTTATAATTATCATGCACATCCATAGTGTGATTAGAGTTTGCCATAGAGTCACCATCGGATGATGGTAGTAGCCTTCTCTTGCTGTTAGTAAAGATGGTACCAGGTCAGATCAGAGTTAAGAGTCCAAGTTTATGGAAGTTCAAAGGGGACTTAAAAGCATCCCTAGTGCTCTGATTCATACAAAGACGGACTCTTTCATGAACTCATGAAAATGTGTAAAAGTGAGTTAGAATTAAAGATTAGAAGTGATTTTTAATACAAGGATTTGAACCTAAATTTACTGAACTTAATCATAAATTTACTGAACAGAATTGAGTTTCACTAAAAATTTATACAAAGTCACAGCTAGTCATTAACCATCATTTATAACATGATAAAGATTTGTAAGTCTCTTTCAGCAGACTCACTCATGGTAAGAACCCCATGATATTCCTTGAATCAGTCAAATGAACTATGTTCTCAAGCTTGATAATCAACCCTGAATGGCCAATAGACTATACCTAACCACTATTTTAATTACATTGTACCCAGTGATCAATACAATTCATTCATAAGCAAAAAGGTTTTCCAACATTAGCTATAGCTTGTATTGTCTGCAGTTAGTATTTATATGTTCAGTATTTACCACATTCAGCTAGTAGACCTGAGGCTGAGTAGCCAAGATGAAGAAATCATGGTGAAGCTCACTTATTTACAAATTATGAGATAGACATCAATATAGACACCAACATCTGTGAACTTTTCTTAGAGAAATATCCCCAAGAATCGAGCTAGCTCGTTGTTTCAATAATTTTTGACATCTACGATGCATTCCTTCAACAATTCAAGTGAGTATGACTTGAGGTGCAGTCTAAGAATAACCTCCTTTCAATAATCCTGTGGACGCCCCTGAGATATTGGGGAAGCTATATGAAGTGACCAAACTTTAATCAGATTTTTCTGACGGGCAAGATTGTTGAACCAAAGGATATTTTCCAGGGTGGGTCTACATTGGTGAAAACAGCAACAACAAAAAACAAAAACGATAACAAAAACTAATTCGGTAGGAGTATAAGGAGGCTAGGATTTTATTAGAAAATTTGAAAGTATATAGTTTTATTTTATTAAAGGCACGCTAACTTCTGAAATGCCCGCTATAGTAACCTAGCCACTCTATAGTAGTCCACCATTCCCGTGTTTTGGCAAACGATGCGCAACCCTCGCGACCACTTTTCAATTTTCTTTCTGCCATAACTATAATGTCAAGATATTGTCTCTACATATTTGCTGCTGTTACAGCTCAACAGTGGTCCTGCCCTTATCTTGATAATCCAGATTACGGATACGTGGAACAGACCTATGAACAAGCCCATTACACCTGTGACGACTACTATCGTATCCTAGGTAATCCTGACAGGCGGTGTGAGAACGGGAAATGGACTGGATCGGAACCAGTGTGCTGGGATGGAGTCAGTATCCTTTGCCGGGACCTCCTGGACCCTCGCAATGGATTCATTACTTACACGGATGATTTAAATAATGGCTCTGT
>WLWD01003059.1_pt1 | contig 59914 bp, 31 predicted proteins | sample 6712731 | NCBI WGS metagenome assembly WLWD01 (sample SAMN12718690, study PRJNA576275) | sponge metagenome | isolation source: marine sponge | host: Mycale hentscheli | place: New Zealand: South Island, Marlborough, Capsize Point | collected 2014-11-01 | reverse complement strand
TTTTACAAAAGAAAAATGGGTGTGGTTTCACGAAAGCATTGGTCCGGCAATTGCCGGAGCAGCCGGACCCAGTACTATGCCTATGCTTTCTTCATGAGTCATTTAGGCCCTTCTCCTCATTTGTTTACCTCTCCTGCTTCTGAATCTCTCTGTGCTTCGATCATGATTATTGACTTGGGTTCACCTTCCTTTTTAACCTACTTTTTAGGTACAATTAATTCATCTTCTTTTGACTACTGCCACCTTACCACACTGGATCCACCTGGTTTTTAGCTGCCTTTTTGCCTTCTCTTTCCTTCTTTCACCTTCCTTTTGAAACCTACAACGCCCTACCTCATCTATTGCACCAGCATTTTAGTTACATTAATTACTATCTACTGAATGTGACTTTACCGATTCAGGTAATGAGGATACTTTACCAAACTAGTTAGCTCTTGAATTATTCATGAGTATTGGGTGTCATTGTAGTTACTGACACACAAGTGTAATATGATATAGATCGTTCTATTTTATTTTGTCCAAATAAGGTCTAATGTTAATCTTTTGGTGCGAAGTTATGTTTAGCCCACGGGCAATTTTTTTTAGGGTGATATCACTTTAGCCTGATGGAAACTTAATACAATAACATTATTTTTTATCCATGGCTGTAACCTCAGCAACTGTGGTATATGCATATTATATTATATATACATATATATATATAATATATAATATATATGTACATATATATATATATTATATATTGTATATATATATATAATACTTATAGCACGAGTCAGAGTACAATATGGGAAAATATTTTACGAGCACGCAAAATATTTTCACGAGCCAAAGGCGAGTGAAAATGTGGCGTGAGAGTAAAATATCATTCCCATATTGTACGACGAGTGTGATAAGTGATTTATTGCTTCTTTGAAATTTTTCTCAACCGGTTACAATACAATTTTCATTGATTTTACTCGCTACGCGCGCGCTACAACGAGCGTACAATATAAACCGTACAATATGGGAGAATACAGAACGCTCGCGTGATGCGGAAATATTCAAGTAAAAATATCAAAGCTGCAATAAATATATATATTGTATATATTATATATATTGTATATATATACATAATATTATATATATGCACTAGTTAATGAAAATGTTGAAAGTATAAAAATTGGGAACTTAGGATTATGCAAAAGAAGTATGGAAAGTTATTAAGCTAAAACTAATGAGTAGACTTAATACAAGACACATGCACACACAGTATTTATCCAAATCCGACACATGTTCAGACTTGAATCCTGTCCTAATGACCACAAAAGCAACCACATATCCTGCTAGCTAAAAACATAAAACTTGCCACAAGCTCACAAACTCTATATGATACCAGGGGCGATGTTGATAGTCCAACCAGTCCGACTTGAACCGGATCTTTTTATGTTCAGCTTTAATTAGTAAAGTACAACTTTGGCGCTCTGCCAAGCATATTGGTAAAAGTAAACAGTTAATTTAAGTGGATGTGCCGAGCAGAAAATTGTAGATGACCACTCGCGTTGTCATCTCGCGGTAGAGAGCATTTGTGAGTTAGCTAGATAGTGAGTGAGCTTAATTATTTAAACCAGGACGATGTTATTAAAATATACAATAACTAGTGATGTGCTTGAGCACAAATGGCGAGCGAGCCTAAAGACTATACTATTTTTATATTAATGATTTTGACTTCTAACACTGAAGCTACTGAAAATAAGGTCCAGTTATTAAATTTCGCATACACGGTAAAGGGATTTCAGTGCCATAGTAACAACTCTCTGCAACTGCTTGAATCGAAGGAAAAAAACAACAACAAAACAATACACATTATTTAAAAGTTTTCTTTGTGATATTGTTTAGCTAAGTAGTGGTTGTAACACACAATGCTTTGACACAACTTGACATGCACCTACACAGACTACCTTCGCTGGATAATGTATTTTCAAGTAAATACTGTTGCGCACGGCTTATAACCATGACAAAGAGCGCATTGACTTACCACCGCCACTAACTCGAATAGAAATGGAAGTCCCTTAAGTTTTCAAGTTTAAACTGCACCCGCAAAAGAATTCAAAACGGTAAACAATTCAATTTCTAGGGTGATACGGGTACTGATCGATAAACCAGAGGATTCTGTTTAGTGCAATTTGGGACGGGGTCGACCACATAACTAACACAAAAACGTGACGGTCAAAGTACAAAATGACATACGTACGTCCAAACATGTATACAAATAAATAAATAAACTAGTGGTGTGCTTGAGCACAAAATGGTGAGCGAGCCTGATAGTTAGGTAACATAAAATGTTACTATTTTTAGCTTACTTCATGCAAACACAATAATAGCAGTTATGACATTTGATTTCAGCAAACAAATACAAAACCACTCTCTTACCTGATTAATGGTAACTTTTGTAGTATCAAACATCAACCATTCTGATAATCTCAATCACCAGTAACTCTTGAACAAGCTCTCAGCTACGATAAAAAATAAACCAGTGTTATTATTTATAATTTTAGCCAACAAATATGGAATTACTACTTACATCATTCTTGAGTATTGATAACTTCTGTAGTATCAAATTGAAGTTACTTTGACCATCTGAATTACCTTGAATTCTTGACAAGCTCTCACCTACAAAAACAAAAGACAATAAATTTTAGCACACAAATACAAAATTACTTTCTTACCTCATTTTCTTGAGCAGTGTTGTAGTACCAAATTTGAGCCAATCTGACTATTTGAATATACCAGTCACTGTTGACAAGCTCTTTGCTACAAAAAAGAAAGGCCAGAGTTAATTTTGCATATTTAGCTAACAAATATGAAATTACGTACTAACCTCAGCTTCCCTCGAGAAGTAGTAGCATCCTTAGCATTAAAACTACGGTATTCTGACTACCAACGGCTCTTGACTACCAACAACCGGCACTCCGTATCCCCCTAAAACGGCGAAGTTTTGAAATTAAGTCTGGAAAAGGGTCTTCAATGCCATAGTAACCAGTCTAATCAACTTTTTGTTTCTTGAAAAGAAAGCATTTTCGCAGGAATTTTCTCACACTTTGGAGCTTAAGTATAAAGTAAGGCTTGCTTAATGCTGTAGTTTCAGGGTCAAGCCTAAAAAGCCATGTTTTTTGGAGAAAAAAGTTCCCCGCGCGCGCGTTTAAAGGGCAACGTACCATCCCACATACATACATATATACGGGTAATGGTCGCTAAACCGGAGGATTCTGTTTAGTGAAGTTTGGGACGGGGTCGAACGCGGAGCGAACACAAAAATACCGAGGGTCAAAGTACAAAATGACATACATACGTCCATATATATATATAAACTAGTGGTGTGCTTGAGCACAAATGGCGAGCGAGCCTGATAGTTAGGTAACATAAAATGTTACTATTTTTAGCTTACTTCATGCAAACACTATAATAGCAGTTTGACATTTGATTTCAGCAAACAAAAACTAAATCACTCTCTTTGGTAACTTTTGTAGTATCAAACATCAACATTTCTGATAATCTCAATCACCAGTAACTCTTGAACAAGCTCTCAGCTACGATAAAAAAATAAACCAGTGTTATTATTTGTAATTTTAGCCAACAAATATGGAATTACTACTTACCTCATTCTTGAGTATTGATAACTTCAGTATCAAATTGAAATTACTTTGACCATCTGAATTGTGGGCTCCACAAGACAAGGAAGCCCACATTCATGAGAAGGAGATAGAGAGAGAGAAGAAAGAAGAGAGAAGATTGTGAAAGATTTATGCTTAGACATTTATGTTACTTTAAATATTCGATTTTGCAGACATCGTTGTGTTTGTATGTTTTACCTTTTACGGTCACGTTTTGAGTGTGCGTTGATTGGTCAGGAGTTGTTGTTTGCGCTGTATCTTTCATTTCCTGTGGGTGGAGTTATGCGTTCAGTATAAAACCACCCGCCATCATTCTTGTAGTCAGTCAGTTCTAACATCAAATTAAATTCGTTTAAGGAGATTTGCTACGGCGTCAGACCTGGTGGCAGCGCATTATAAGCTGTCTTCCTTAACGTGTGCAAGATCGACAGTCCTGCGGAGCCTAGATCCCCACATGAATTACCTTGAATTCTTGACAACAAGCTCTCACCTACAAAAAAAAGACAATCAATTTTAGCACACAAATACAAAAATTACTTTTTACCTCATTTTCTTGAGCAGTGGTAACTTTTGTAGTACCAAATTTGAGTCATTCTGACTATTTGAATTTACCAGTCACTGTTGACAACAAGCTCTTAGCTACAAAAAAGAGAGGCCAGAGTTATTTCTGCATATTTAGCTAACAAATATGGAATTACGTACTTACCTCAGCTTCCTTCGAGTAGTAGTAGGTTCCTTAGCATTAATACTACGGCATTCTGACTACCACTGACTCTTGACAACCAACAAGCGGCACTCCATATCCCCCCTTAAACGGCGAAGTTTTGAATTTAAATCTGGTAAACGGTTTTCAATGCCATATAACAGGTCGCAGCAACTTTTTGCTTCTTGAAAAGCAAGCGTTTTCGCAGGAATTTTCTCACACTTCTGCGCTTAAGTAAAAAGTAAGGCTTGCTTAATGCTGTAGTTTCAGAATAAACTGGGGTCAAGCCTAAACAGACTTGTTTTTTGGAGAAAATAGTTGCCCGCGCGCGCATTTTAGGGGCATACGTACCATCCTTACACACATATATACATACTAGTGGTGTGCTTGAACACAAATGGCGAGCGAGCCTGATGTTAGGTAACATAAAACTAAGTATTGTTACTATGTTTTAGCTTAGTTCATGCAAACACTATAATAGCAGTTATGACCTTTTATTTCAGCAAACAAGTACAAAATCACTCTCTTACCTGATTAATGGTAACTTTTGTAGCTAGTATCAAAGATCAACCATTCTGATAATCTCAATCACCAGTAACTCTTGAACAAGCTCTCAGCTACGATAAAAAACAACAACCGGTGTTATTATTTGTAATTTTAGCCAACAATAATATGGAATTACTACTTACATCATTCTTGAGTATTGATAATTTCTGATTGAAGTTACTTTGACCATCTGAATTACCTTGAATTCTTGACAACAAGCTCTCACCTACAAAAACAAAAACAATCAATTTTAGCACACAAATACAAAATTATTTTCTTACCTCATTTTCTTGAGCAGTGGTAACTTTTGTAGTACCAAATTTGAGCCAATCTGACTATTTGAATTTACCAGTCACTGTTGACAAGCTCTTAGCTACAAAAAAGAAAGGCCAGAGTTAATTTTGCATATTTAGCTAACAAATATGGAATTACGTACTTACCTCAGCTTCCCTCGAGAAGTAGTAGCTTCCTTAGCATTAATACTACGGCATTCTGACTACCAACAGTTCTTGACAACCAACAACCGGCACTCCGTATCCCCCCATAAAACGGCGAAGTTTTGAAATTAAGTCTGGAAAAGGGTCTTCAATGCCACAGTAACCGGTCGAATCAATTTTTGTTTCTTGAAAAGCAAGCATTTTCGCAGGAATTTTCTCACACTTTGGAGCTTGAGTATAAAGTAAGGCTTGCTTAATTCTGTAGTTTCAGAATAAACTGGGGTCAAGCCTAAAAAGCCGTAGAAAAACGTTCCCCGCGCGCGCGTTTAAGGGGCATACGTACCATCCCACATACATATATGTGACCGGTTTTGGGAAAATCGGCCTAAACGCGGCAAACAATTTTCTTCAGTATCCCCGGGTAAAGCCTTATGGGTCGATTTTTTTCAAAAAGATAGACACCAGTTAGGTCTAGCTTATGACGCAATTGTAAGCTCTGGCGTGCTCTAGAACTCACACTAGGAGGCTAGAAACACTAGCCGGTTGGACTCGTGTACGGAGAGTTGCTAAGAAATTATTGGCGGGCTTTTCACTAACGGCGGGAAAAACTGTAGCTAACTAATTCACTTACTATATTCTACATAATTCACGTACTCACGCAATTCTCGCCATCATAGTTTCTTAAGGAGCCCTGCATTAAGCCTTTTAGACTTCTTTCAATCCGCCAGTAATTAACCGGTTTATTCCATAGTGTCCCGGAGACACGCAGTAATAGTATACGGACACAAGCCACACCCCCTGACCTTAGCAACGCCTTTACCAGGCGTTTTTTTCGAAATCAGCAATAATAAGTTTAGCAAAAATACTGAAGTGTTGTAGTGCGTAGGGTGAAGACGGCTTGTGCTACAGCTTCTAAATTAGGAGGACGGCATCCCAAGGCCCCGTGCAGCCTACTGGTAGAATAAATTAGAAAACTTAAGATGCCGCGTTTAGGTCGATTTTCCCAAAACCGGTCACATATACATATAACATATACCCGATTTTTGCATTATTCACCCCTAATACTGTCTCACTCGCTACGCTCGCTCGCCAATTACTTGAAGTAATAGAATTAGAAACGCTACTTTTAAAACTGGAAGCACCATAATTATAGATTACTTATATTGTGCTAATTCTCTGTAAGTAGTATTATTTTATACATCCTGCTTTTCTCTTGATTATTAACACACCTATTTCCAGTGTAGTCTACACCCACTTTGTGGCCTAACCAAGATTTTGGAGCCCGACGAGGCTCTGGATACACAAAAATAACTTAACAATTATGCATTCTACACACTATAATAACTAGTGATGTGCTCTAATAGCACAAAATAGCGAAGCGAGCGATGCATGTTCCCTGTAATTGCATCCATGCATGCTTGGTGGCTACAAAATACTGTCAGATTCTTTACTTTGTTACCTGTTTCTGTTTCGTTTTAGCTCTCCTCCTCCTTGACCTGTCTTTTTCATTTCTTATCGCTCTCAATTTTTCTTCAGGAGTTTCTAACGCCCTCAAAGCTCTTAACCGAGCGTTTCTAACGTTTTGTCTACTGGGTATTGCTACTTCGTACGGCGGGTAAACAAAACAAAATGTTGCTAAGAAGGTTACCCGGCCCGCTCAAGCGCGTAGGAGAAAGGGTACACACGTACGCCCACGCAAGAACAAAAACAATTTCTAGACCTAAATAGCTATATATATATATCGCGAACTCATTAGAGAGTCAGCTCCGCTCGCTTCGCTCGCTTCGCTGAATAAACTGTAACACACACTTATATGACATTCACTGTATTCATCTCTTCCTCTCTCTTCTCCTCTAGCCAGGAGATTGCTTCTCTGTCTTTGACTGTAGTGGAGGGCAGCACCAGAATTGGTGGGAGCTTTATTCATCTAGTGGTACTTGCCAACAGCCAGAGCTGGCATCAAGCACTGAAATACTTGTGCAGAGTGATGCTATTTCTTCCATAGTTGCCATTGGAAAATAATCTCATTTAATAGCTCTGTTGGGGTCAATGTATACTTGAAGTTTTGCATTTGGTTTGGTTACTTGTCACCATGGAGCTGACCTAGTCAGTTGATTGGCATACAGTTTTAATTACTACAAGACGGTCCATTCCCTTTACTTCATATTTCAGTTTTGACCTCAATTTAATAGGAACACTACAAGGAGGGTATTCTACTGGTTGGTGAGTTGAGTCAAATTGAAATAAATGGTATTCAACACCTGTAATGTATCCAAGGCCAGAAAAATAATCAGCATATTATATGCGCAATGTGTATAACTGTCAAAAGTCTCAACTAGATTGAATTAGTTTTATTTCTGTGCGTGCATAGATGCCCAGAATATTGGAGATATTGTCCAAGATTTCAAATTGTATCGGCCAACATTTGCTTTGCATTCATGTTTATTCTCGTCTCTTTTGGAAGGACGTCTCACCAGTTTGTTTTCCATCTGTTGCACATTAATATAAGAACATAATTATTGAGGAAAATTGATGATATGAACTGTACAGCACCCATGAAACAGTTACAGCATTGATGCGCACCTTCGTAACTGCCATTTGTTCACATGCTACATTAACGTTTCTGCATATAATTGCCTTATTCACACAACTAAAATTGCTTCCATTTTTTGTACTCAATGCATTCCTTGTTTACTGCGCTTCAAAGCAGACACCATTGAACTGACAAACATTGCAATAGATATATGCATAAATGTCAGTACTACCATACTATACTAAGATATTATGTTAAATTACCAAAATTTTCTCATGTTCTTCCTTTGGCATGGTCCATTTTGTTTTGTCATTCATAAAATCTAAAGAAAATGTTAGTTACTGATACAAATATTGTGGCAAAACACATTATATAACTACTTTGTGAGGCTGTACTACTATTATAACCCCCAAACCTAATATTCATAAATTTAATATGTTACATCCTTTACACTACTGCAAAAATGTTTAATCAAAGCAATAACTGATAATTAAACTGATTGTGCGGCTTTAGTACTACAATTGTTTGCCTAAGTTAAATTGGCACAACCACAGTCTGTTTGAATGTGGATCAAAATGGTATCATAAAAGTGTTTCACTTTTATCAGGCCCATCAATCTGTCTCTCTATATCCAAACAAGAAGCCTACATAGGCTCCAACTGTCCTTAAATCTGAAGGACAGTCCTTAATTTTTGGACTTTGTCCTTCGTCCTTCAAAGGCTTGCTACTGCTTTATTGTTTGTCCTTAAAACATCACTGACGTAAGCCCAGGCAAAGAATCCGACATAGTTTATTGAAGACACAACAAGTCTAGCAGAAAGCAAGAAAGCTGTTTAGACATGACCAGTAAGCAGTTGAGAGAGCTGGCAGCAGTTACATGTGTATATAGCATCTGTATATTTTAATAATTTTGTACATGTCATGATGACATTATTATTAATATGGCAAATATGCAATGCATGCTCTGCTGGCCAGTGCTGGGCATGTGCAAGGTCAGCTGCGCTATTTATAGCTGGCTATTTGAGGCATTGCCTAAGAAACACAAACGACTATGTCATTTTGATCCAAGCTGGATTCAACAGTTTCCAGGAATTGGGACTTCTTTCAAGGGTACGTATATGTCATAGTTTTGGAGATGTGGATCTTGCTGCAAAGTCGGGTATGGAAGTGCTTCCCCGTAGACATAGATCAATTGTTTGTGGATGTATTTTATTACTTTTACAATTCCAGTAAAAGGAAGCAAGATTTTGTGACCTCTGGTGTTCTCTATTTACAAGTGAGCCTCAAACAGTTCTTAAGCATTGTACTACTCGGTGGCTTAGTCTATTGCGTTGTGTTGGTTGGTATATATCAATTTGATGGTTTGATGTTTTATTTTCGGTCTTGTAGTGAGGCTGAGACAAGTAAAGTAGTTAGCATTCTACAACGGCTTGAAAACCCTTTTACTAAACCTCTTCTTCTTTTCCTGTCTTTTATTCTTCCATCAATGGATAAGTTCAATCGTCTATTTCAGAAGTTAACCCAGAATACAGTTGTACACGGAAATGTCTAGGCTGGTTTGTTTGTATGCCAGCAATGCTTTGAAGCCAGAGTCTATAACTGCAGTGGGTGAGGATCTCAGTAAGCTAAGCTTTGCAAGTGCAAACCATCTAGCAGATAAAAATTTGGGATAGGGGGACTCAACATGGGCAGTTCTCTCTGATTTAATACAAAACCCTTCTACCAAGCAGTGCAGGATTTCTATGTGGCGGCTTCATTGAATAAAATGCTCAAAAAATTCCCATTTGGGGACACCATTTTGAAGGATTTAGCATCATGAACCCTGATATGGTCTGCACTATTCAGACACTTGCAAAGCGTTGAATTTGCCGATTCTGCATCCATTCAACAGTGAAGAATGCTGTCATGACTCCAATTTTTAGTGAAGAACTTCTCACTAAGTGCAGAAAAGCAATTTCTGCAAATAAAAAATAAAATTCATTTACTCCATTAATGTGGGTGTGGTCGAGGTGTGATTATGTTAATTGGGGGCGTGGTAATTATATTATAGATGGGGTGTAGTTTGTGTCCTTAAAGCATTTTTAGAAAAATTGGAGCCTATGAGCCTAAGATCACCTATTTGCCATTATCACTTGACAGCAATAAATACCAAGTGTGTTCTGTAGTCAGTACTGATGTTGTGATGCAATGACTTTCATTGCAATTATTTTTAGTTCCTTGGTACCAAGTGACAGATGCTTCGCTAACCTTAAATGCAAGATGAATCATAAGCAAGCACTGCTAAAGTCCCTGGGATTCAACAGCCTGCTCATAGCCGAGCCTCATCCTTACCTCAACACTGCAACTAAACTTTGCAACCGTCCTTGGCATTGTGCACCTCCCGCTTATAGCTGAGCTCCAATACTGACATGATGCCCCTGTAGAAGTTGTTATATAAAATACATCCTCAGCCTCGAATGCAAAACTCACCGGGACTAGTTTTAATTTTCCTGTGATTTACTTGCGAGTTTAGCAGCCTCTTTAATTCTGCGGTAGGTGTACCTGCTCTAGAATTGTGACATTATGTGTATGTAGTAATTCGTAGTTGAGCTACCACAAACGTTATCATTGAGCAATTAAAAGAAAACTTTTGCATAAAAGATGTTATTTATATTTACTTAAATTTCAACCTAAGTCTTTAATTTTCATGTTAAAATATAACCATTTAGATGTGTTCTGTCAAATCTCCCAGGAACTCGAAACAAAATTGCAAAATTTTGTAGCTTAAAAACTTTCCTAACTTAGCTATTTCATAAGAATTGAAAGCTGTCTTAAACCACCAAATTAAGTACACTGAAACAATATACATTACAGAACTTGTATACAAAGTATTAAGACACTCGATTTAGATTTACTTTTTTTTTGCTTAAACAGACCACAAAATTTCCACTTTTTATGGTAGTAGTTCACACTGAACCACAGGTATAACTACAAAACCTTATGTATTTTTGATTGACTGTTTAATGAATATTACTAAACAGTATATGAAATTTTAGATGTCTAACTTACACATAACTGTACCTGTGAACAAAAAAGAAAAAGTTTAAAAAAAGCCAAACTTTTCTACTCTTTTAGCCAGCGCACTCCTACTGTAACTTTTGCTGACAAAAATTTCCACAGTTCACATCATTCACTTTCCAAGAATATGAGAATACTCAGGCTACAATGTGATATGGCAATATATTTCACTCTCAGGCTTTATTTTTACTAGCCTCTAGCTCGTGACAAAAATTAGCCTGATCATGAAATATTTTGTCATATCACACTCTGACTCATGCAATAAGTACTATTCCACCCTAGATATATTCACAATATTATCTTTAGGTACGTGACCCTTGAGATAACTCATGTTATTACATAGTGTTATCTCATGGCTGCATTGCGCAAGCCCATTATCAGAGTAGTTATAGCAACTAGGCCTGGTTGGACACTATGCCATTCGTGTTTCAGCAAGTAGCCTCATCATCACCTAAAAAACGTTAAATTACCTCTTCTTTGTCTCCTTTGTTGTTATACCTCCTTTGTATAGAACAAACTGTTAAATAGACTTTTGGCAACTCTTTTTTGTTCTGTGTCTCCTCTGTTCTGTGCCATGTAGTATACAAGTCACGGTCACCTCACCTGCTCTTTTAGTTCACCACTAGAAGGCCCCCCAAAGGCCGAGAATTTATGGTTTAAAATTAAATTTTAAAATCCCAGCACTTGCGTAGATCCACAGGAACCCCTGTTTCTAAAGTACTTAAAAAATTTTCTATCGTACAGGAAAACCTAGTTCAACCTTAATGTCTATGAGTTCATCATGAGCCACACCTCCTGATAGCTTTACTTATTACATGAGTCAGAGTGTGATATGGCGAAATATTTCATGGGGAATCAATAAAAATAAGTAAATATATATAATTATATTATTACTTCTTACATGAGTCACAGTGTGATATTTCATGAGCAGGCTAATTTATTTTCAAGAGCCAGACGAGAGTGAAAATAAAGCCTGATAGTGAAATATCTAGCCATATAACTCTGACAAGTGTATAAGTGTTTTATTCTACACTAGACACCTTCACTACTGTACACTGTTAAAATGGGGTGTTTGAATAACTTAATTTTGGTGTTAAATAGGATGCGCTGCCTGGACACCCCAGTTTAAAGCTTCATATTATCTCCATAGTTAGTCATTACTAAAAAATATTTGAAATGAAGACACTAAAGGATATAAGCTATTGTAGTATATGCTCACTTGATATAGTATGTATTCATGTGGAAATTATAAGGGCTCAAAGTGGGGTGTCTAGACAGGGCCTCCTGGTAAACATCTGGGGTGGGGGGGGATGTTATTTAAGCTACTAAGCACCCAGTTATAACAATGTAGTTTGTACCTCAAGCGTATAAAGTTGGCTGTAGGCATGCTGTTATTTTAGCACTTGCTCTAAAGGTTGGGTAGGCTACACCAGAGGAAGGTAGCTGTAAAAACCAGGAAAAGTGTTGAGCTTGGCTGGTATAACTACTAGGGTAATGGCAATACAGTGAAATAACAGCTTGAAATATCATGTGTTATTTACCTAAACATATCATTATGAAGATATCTAGGATGGAATATATATATTTATTCCATCCTAGATATCTTCACAATGATATCATTACACATGATATTTCAGGGTGTTATTTCAAGCTGTACTGCACAAGCTCATTACCCTTGTAGTTACTTGTAGTTATAGGAACTGGCCAAACTAGTCAATTTTCTTGGTTTTTACAGTTACCTGGTGTAGCCTACTCAACCAGGTTTGAGCAGCTGCTAAAATATCAGCTGGGGGTAAAGCTGTGAGTTACCTTCCTCTAGTACTAACACTGCCTGAAAAGAGTCCATTGTCAACAATAACAAAATCCATAAACTGTGCTGATAATTAGAGTTGACAAAAAGTTGATAAGACTGTAGATGTTATCAAGCTAGTTATTAACTGATTATACACTAATTTACAATTTTGTTATGGTAGTCAATGGATTGAAGATGTCTAGTGTGGAATAAACCACTTATTATACTTGCCAGAGTGATATGGCAATATATTTCACTCTCAGGCTTTATTTTTACTAGCCTCTAGCTCGTGACAAAAATTAGCCTGATCATGAAATATTTTGTCATATCACACTCTGACTCATGCAATAAGTAATAGTTATGCCATGGCCAAAGAGGGGTTATGGAATATAACTGTCCTGATCCTGAGGGCGAAGCCCGAGGGATAAGGGCGGTGATATTCCATAACCCCGATGTTGCCATGGCACAACTGTTTTATACCATAGTTGCTGCTACTACTACTCTCTCATATCCACCTATATGGGACCAGCCCTACCACATATAACTCTCCTGCCGCTCTCATACCACAGGAATTTACCACAGCTAGCTGCTTTACTGCTTACTGCTGAGCAGCCCAGGTAGAGTTAGATCTGGAGATAACAGCTGGCAGCTACAATGCTAAAGTAAACTTGCTAAAGTAAACTTGCTAAAGTAAACTTTCTGGCGTGCTTCAATTGAATTTTAATTGAATTTTAATTTTGGGCCGGAAACATGGAAGAATTCGCTTGACACCGCACCGGGAAAATATCATAGCCCCAGGAAAAATCACCGGGAAAATATCACTTTTAATCCATGGGTGTTACCGCAGCAACCATGGTATAAGTACTATTCCACCCTAGATATATTCACAATATTATCTTTAGGTACGTGACCCTTGAGATAACTCATGTTATTACATAGTGTTATCTCATGGCTGCATTGCGCAAGCCCATTATCTTTCAGTAATTTACATAGCTGCACTATCAACATTACCACTATTCCAACTTCTACTAATACATACCTAACTGAAAAAGATTTCGAAAGCTTTGCTTTGACTTATTCATGAAGTATTAGCCAGGGACAGAGGTGCTTGACAATTGTGAATGCTGGCCAAATTGGTATTTGTGCATCTTATACTGGTCATTTGGATTGCACAAAACATTTGAACTTCTTGATGCTGTTTTTAATTTCGTCTTTTGTAATTAACTAACCTGGCTGGGTAGGCTCCACTTGAGTAAAGGTCGCTGTAAAAACCCTGAAAACTGGTACGCCAGGCCAGGCCAGGATGTGATGTTATAAACTTAAAATGTTTCTGGGAAGGAGGATACTAGATAAGGGGGGTACAAGAAGAGAGTATGTAAGGGAGAAATATTTCAAACTGAAAATATTAACGTGGTGCACACCCAGTGTAGTTCACAGGTAAGGGGCTCCCTTCCATACTCTCTTCTCGCACCCCACTTCTCTTGTATCCTCCTTCCCAGAAACATTTTAAGTTTTATAACATCACATCCTGGTTGGACACTATGCCATTCATGTCTCAGCAAGTAGCCTCATCATCACCTAAAAACCGTTAAATTACCTCTTGCTTGTCTCCTTTGTTCTTCTACCTCCTTTGTTCTATGTCATGTAGAAACTGTTAAATAGACTTTTGGCAACTCTTCTTTGTTCTGTGTCTCCTCTGTTGTGTGCCATGTAGTATAAAAGAAGGCCCCCCAAAGGCCGAGAATTTATGGTTTAAAATTAATTTTTTTTTAAAACTCTGACTTTAAAAATCCCAGCACCTGCGTAGGTCCACAGGAACCCCTGTTCCTAAAATACTTAAAGAGGACTTTCGTAAGTATCACTTTGAGCTTCCTTAAATAGTTGAAGAATTTTAAAGTAGAGCTAATAATTGTGATCCTAAAATTGTTGGTGATTCTTGCCTTTGCTAGAAAACTTCAACAAAATATTCTGAAATATTTGGCGTTGCAAATAATGGATCTTTAAGAAATTATAATCTATGCAGTAGTCCTCATTAAAGGTTCTCCCAAATTGTATACGGACACCTTTTGATATCCCATAGAGTTAATGTACGTTAATAGAGAGTTAGGATTAATATTCTTGGCTTCAATGAACACTTATCTTTGGTTTATGGCTTGGCCCAAAGACAAGTTGTGTTATTGATTGATTGATAGTCACACATTACATTAAAGATTAGCTGTATCATAACTGGGTTTTAAATGTAAATATCTTTAAAGAAATATGGAATTTGGATAAAAATGTTATAAATATTATATGTAATATTAAACCCTCTGAAATGTATTATCCATCTCAAGCATTGTCTTTCAAATTTTCTTTTAAGGAAAACTGACAAAAATTCATAAATATAATTAATATGAGTCCATTGTGAAAAGTGCAAACTAGAAGTGTGCTAATATAAACTTGTTTTATACAAAATCACTCAGTGGTAATGATTCTGCCAATGTGCTAGTAACGAATACAAATGCTGCCACCTGAGCCAGCACCTGTCTGCCTTAAGAATCCCCTACAATGATTCTCTTTAAAATTGACATGAATCAACTCGTAGGGCAAACAAGTATTGACTGACTACAAAGACAGAAAAATGGATAAATATAATAATGGTTAACGTGACAAGTGGGAATCTGACTTGCCAGAAGAGTACTGGACAAAGAGAGAGAGAAGGGGGTGAGAGAGAGATGTAATATTTACCCACAAAAATTAAAGTGCTACTTTTTTTATTTTGGGCTGATTTTTTTGAGAAAACGTGAAGCAGTCAGTTTTGCATAAGTACTAGCTTTTGTGTGTAATGTCGCCTGTCATCATGTCATAATCAGCAGTTTGGTTTTCTTTATGTGTGGAAGTAACGGAGTTCTGGAAGTAAGTGCTACTACAATACTGGCTAGGTATTACAAAATTATCTCAGACCCAATGAATAATTTATTGGCTATTTTATTCTAATCTGTTATCAATAGAGCTTGAGCAATGAAAGCTGTAACTGTAAATGCTTTTTTGTAAGAGAAGAAGTTTTATACCACTGATTCTCATCGGTTTATTATTGGCAATGCAAATCTTAGGGTTTGCACCTTTGGTGCTTCAATTTATATCTGAATGTTATACTTATGCCATTATATTATTCATCTATTAAAGACTATACTAATAATGCCACTATATTTATTGACAGTTTACTTGTAATACTCACAATTTTTATCAGAAAGCTTACATTTTAACTCTATGTAATACAGGATAATCCTGTAAATGTGAAGGTTGATGATATGGGAATGATTGTTGATGACAAAGGAACAAAAGTAGTTGAAAACAGCTTGTTTAGATCAGCGCATAGAGTGTTTGGAGAGTCGGTACAGCTGGGCACTGTTAGAGTTGCTGAAGAACGAACTGAGGCAGTAAGTTTTCATTTTATATATTTGTTATATATTAGTACTTGGAATTCATATTTGGCATTTTGCATATCCTTGAACCTTGTGTTGGGTTTTCCTTTTTCAAAGGCTCATGGTAATAATTTAGTCATTATCCTGTCAGTATTGTTTATTGTAAATCTAATCTCATAATATGCTTATTGTTATTATATTTATGTGTTAACTATAATCATATCCCGAAGTAGCATGTAAAATCTCTTCAGAATATTCAAACACATTAATTGTGATTAAACACATAATAATTGTAGTGTGAAGGCTTCAATACTCATATTGAGGCATTACATTCAGTAGGTTTAGGTTCTTTTAGCCCAGGAATAATAATGACACAAATATTAACGTTCAACCTATACTATAGGCTTACTAAATTTTTCTGCCAAATGCATAGTTCCATAAATTTCTCCAGGAATTATTGATAAAAAATACTCTAATAAATGCAATGTAATTTGTTGCTCTGACAAAAAATGTTACTTGCCCCATGTGATAATTACATGTCCCTAAATCACTGCTTTATTAAGTAAGTGAGAGACCATTAGTCTAACATTTGCTATATAATACTATAGCATCATAGAAAGAGGCTATGATTTTCAATTAGTAAGAGGAAACCTAAAACATGGCCGTAATGGAAACAATCCTGAAGGACAACTTCATAAGACAGTTTGCGAGTGTTCAAGTGTAGTTAAGAAAATACAGTGGGTCATGGGTCTTCCATGGATAGCCTGCATCAAAATTATCATATTTTAGCCCAGTATGTTTCACTAATTTATCTCTAGCCTGGCTCATTGTAGAATATATGAAAATGACTATAAATATATAATTGAAATGTGATTATATAAGTTCAGCTTATTAATTTGACATGGACCTTGCTGGAGTATCAAGATAGTGTCTCTTTAGTAGATTTTTAAAGAAACTGTTTTCCAAGAAGTCAGATCTTTGGGGTTTCTTTTTACCATATGCACAAAACACTAAATTCAGAATGCTACTGCACTCTCTAAATAATATAATTGTTATCATCAATATTCACTTATTATGTTGTAAAACATGAAGAGGTTTTTTTTATGTTTTTCAATTAGAAGTTAAAGGAAGAAATAGACTAATCCTTGATGTATTTTTTTTGTTCAGAAGTAGAGAAGGATGACTGTGTTCTTGCATATACAATAAGAATTATATGAGGAAAACCAAGTGATTAGATTTTGAATAAAGAGTAGTATTTTGGTATACATATTCTTATTTATCTATAGATTCAACATTTGTGCATGTAGCTAATTTTTGTTCTCATTTCGTCATAGATTAAAGAAGCCATGAGAGCTAGACGAGTCAGCCAAAAAGATAAATCAGCTAATCAAGTAAGGACCTCGTAGTTTTGTCTTCATAATTTATATTTATTTTGTTGCAATTAATTTTAAAAAGTAGGCTAAAATATACTTGCCCTATTGATGTCCTATGATTATAAAAAGTTTAATAACAATTTTGCATGCAATCAGTTTTAGTTAAACTACTCTAATTATGTCTCATAAATGCAATATGTAAAACTTATGAAAGATATGCTACATGTCAGATTGATAGCAAACAGTAATAGAAAAGAAATCAAAATTTACTCTAGTAATGTTAAATTCCTTTATATTATGGCTTCTATTGTATTATATTCAATTTCATTCTGTAGCATCATGTAACTAACAAGATCACACTTTACAACAATGTTACTAAATTGTTATTGATTCTTTAGGATGAGCATCATTATGGCACAACTAATTTTAAACCACCTCTTGTTACTTCTGTTTCTGATACTACACCAAAGAACAAGCAGCCGCCACAATACGGAGCACTGGAGAAAGACAGTGACAATAGTGAAGGCAATCACTACTTGCCTCTCAGTCACAAGATAGTAAAATCTACAATTCCACCTCGTGCACCGAATGTTGCTGTTGGTTCAACAGAATACGATTTTATGGCAAAACCTGATGAGCTTAAGGATCCTGAGAATAGCAAAAACAAAACAGAATATTTTTTTTAAGCATCCCAAGTAATGATGACAATGAATAGACTTATTGTAAGTTAAAACACATCAATAGACAAGTTTACTACTAACCTTCCTTATACATTATTTTACAGCTAGTATATCTTGGCCCAGCAAACTGTCCAAAGATTGTGCTATATTATGAAGAATTTTGAACAAATTTAGAAGCTATATATTCAAATACTGTTTAAAAAGCATAGCTATACTCATGTAGGTCAAAGAGTAATATTTCCTTTATTCATTGTGGGCTTTAATTAAATTTAATTATGGGACTCAATGCAATCAATATGTCATACAATACCTTCTCAGTTATTTTATTAGCACTTTCAGATTTGCCTCATAGTATAGTTTGTTACTTTTTCTCTGTACTTAGATACGTTCATATGTCCTGCTTTATGTACTTGGTTTCATCTTCACTCAGTTTTTATTATGACAAACTTTCAACCTATATAATAATTCTTTGATAGAGTATGTTACTTAAGCAATAAAAGTGTTATTAACATAATTTTTTTGTACCTGTTACTTCAATTGGTCTTTAATCCATTTGGGAGTGTGTGGTCTCTAATTCACAATTATAGTCATCGCAGGGGAATTTAATAAATTGTTTTTAAGTAACATTATTGTGTATTGGTGTGTAGATTGCAACATTACTGTTGACCATGAAATGTTTTCAAATTAGTTATGTTTCAATTATATTTTGCAGGTGTCTAAGAACAACAATTTTTAACAGAATTTGTGTTGTCATTTTTTTGTATCACATATTATGACTGAACTAGCTAGGATTTTTTTGTTCAAAACAACATGATGATGATATAAAAAGGAAAGTTCTGAAGTTTTAGCAATGTAAATACATAAGTATTACATGTATTTTGTCTTTCATATTCGTGTAACTGGTATTGTAATGCAAAACTCACCTTCAAAATGAAAGGTCCACAGTATATGAACTAAATTGCAGTAAAAAATACTTCAAAGAAGTACAATGTATTAGTTTTTACAAAAAACAAAGTATAAGTTGTGTTAGGCTGCACTGATACTTGGTCATTTGTATTCTTGGTAGTCGACGATAATGTACAACTAGCTACTGTCAGCTTTTTCTCCACAATGAATTAGTAAGGAATCATTTGGTAGTCTTGTAACATTAACTATAATTGTATCTGTAGCCATAAGACTATAGCATAGAGCAATATAAGGTATCATTCACCACAATTATGCAAACATTGAAGTAAAATATATCTTTACAAATATAATTTTACCGCTATATATTACAATTTAAGTATGTGCATTGTAAGGGATGGAATATAAAATATGTAGCTACTGATTTTAAACAGCAATAATCCAGGTGTTCTTCGAAATGTAACATTAGTTTACAAATTAGTTTTATTGCACCTCCAGCTATATTCAATAGAACATTTTTCCTTACTGTAGATGTTAGCTGAATATCTATCTGTAATGTCACAGCCATATTCATGTGTATAATGCATATAGATATTAATAAACCTTTTGTTCAACTATTAATAATGACAATTTAAACAAGATTCCATTCTGTTCACTTGATGATGCGGCATTATAGGCACGCTTTGATTTCATAGCAAGACAACCGAAAAAATGTATCCTCCTCAGTGATACAACTGTTATTTTGGGAATTAATGTTTTTAAGACATTATGAAACTGAAACAAATGAAAGGTATAAAACATAATCTTTTAACTTTATAAGCATCTATGTCAATTATCTCACTAAAAACATAGCAAAGAACTTGTATGTAATGGATTTCAGGATATAAGGAAAGAGTTACATAGGAGTCTATGCATAGGTATTAAAATGTTTATTCCTGATTATATTTAACTATTTTATTTGATCTATCCATATCCAATCTATCTTTTCCCAAAAATATAGACACAAATTGATAATTCAATTTTAAAGTCAAATGAGACACAAACTTATTATAGAAGCTTAGAGAGTTGAGTAGGAAGCTGGAGGGCACTAGTGCTGGAGTCCCCATTCTTTACTGTATATAGTGTATACTTTTTCAAAGTACAATGGCTTGTTAATCGTAGGCATAACCATCAGTTTTTGCTCAGTATTATGTGCAACAAGAACTGATCCAATTAACTTAGACCAGGTAGCTCAAGATTTATTTAAAAAATAATGAGTTGTATTGAAAATAGTTCATACTTCAATTTTTATGAGTTGCAAATGACTATTCATTATTTTTAGTAGATATGTTATTAGCTATAGTGATTAAAAAAAAAATAAAAATAATAAAAAATGGTGACAAGTTAAGGCTTTAAATAAAAAATAACCTGTTACAACTCTTACACAGTCAAGTCCAATTTCAAGTGTCTTATTAGGGTGAGTGGGCATTCACCCCCCTAGTGGTTTTTATATTGCTACTATATTTACATAGCACTTAGCAGAGTTTTTATTTATCAGAAATGTAGTTTTGAGGGGAAAAGGACTGATTTAGTTCAGGATTACTGATTTTTTTCCATTTCTACCTCACTTGTGCTACATCACTGATCTATAAATAGGTCTTTGGTTAGTTTTTATCTTTAGCCTTGTCCGGGACTTATATATTTTAAACATAGTCCATTACTCTATTGACAACATGACTTATATTAAGTGGTGGTGTGTTATAGGTTTGGAAATCTACATTATAAAGTGAAATGGAAGCTAGGACCACATAACAAACATCTGCATTGCCTTGACATATCAAGTCCATAAATTAAGGCCAAATGTTACATATTTGGTATCATTATGAGTGTGAATAAGGCTACTGATGATTTTTGGACTGATATCTACAACTAAAGTTATCAAGTACATGATAACATAGCTTACTGAGTAGCATGTGATTATTATTGACTTCTTTGCTTTCAATTTCTATCAATGACAACCCAAGTATGACAGAGTACAGGGAATCTAAGATAGGCCACAAGTATGCTTTCTTGTTCTAATTTATTCTCGATAATTGCTGAGTCTGTCAAAATTAAATCGGCAAAAATGTTGGACAAAGATATTCGACTCTGTATGTCTCTATGCAATACCTCTACCATAGGCTGTTCTGGGGATGTAGATCATATTTTTTTTAAATTCAATTCAAATTTAGCAGGTCATGGACCTAACAGATACATTTTTGAAGAACAAAAAATGTTACAGATTTGTATTCTTTAGAATAAAGCTATTATAGGCTATAGGTTACTATTACAGCTCCTTAAGTACCTAGATTTAATCACTAGTCAAAATGTATATCAGACAAGCACCATTGGGCAAGAAAAAACTCAACAGTGGATCGTTATCAATGGGGAAAAAACGTATCTATGTAGTACACAACCATTGTTGTATGCAAGAAGTATATATTTATTATTAATCTCTGCCAATGATACTGTCTGGACTTCAGAAAACGCATAAGTATATGCCACACTTAGCTTGAGTAAATGGTATCATAACATTCTAAAGTTTTCTTCCGTGTTTATGCATTACAATGCATTGCACAGCAATACACTTTCAATATATGAGTGTTGCATACAATACTTGATATCAGGTTTGTTCCAAAGGGTCTAACATCATCATTTAGACCTGAGCAGGTGAATGTAGCTACTGTAAGCAAGAGTTACAATGATGACTGTTGACACTCATAAAGTTCAAATATATTCGGAATAATTACAAGATCATTAAGTAAAAATAACTCCAAAGCTACTCATAATTTTGAAATCTGGTTTTAAGGCCTCCAACCTCCAAGTTACTAACCTTAGTAGAACTTTAAAGCGACAATTGACATGAGCGAATTACCCAGCGTTTTTGCTTGCATGGTCACATAATTTTTTTAACAATAATTAGGTCATAGAAAGCTCCGCCTTCAATAAACACTCCCCGCTTTGTTAGTTGCTTACTCTCTGGGTGTCGCAGTTGTCAATTGAAGGTTTATAACTGACATTCTATTCTTAATTTATGACCATGAAAAGTAGAATCCACCAAAGCTAGATAAATGTAGATTATAGCTTGTTGTTGCATTATATTTATATGTATGATTTTTTACATTTGATACATTAAACCTTTATAATGCAAACACAATAACATAATCATATTTATGATAAATTTTACTTCTTTACATAGTTGCAGAGAATGGATTGACTCTCTCATATTGTACATTATTTGACAAGATCTTTATTATAGTAGAAACTACATCTTTTCTAATATCATTTACCTTATGGGTAGTGACTAGTGTTTTAACTGGATTAAGTGCAGGTGAGCCATACATAGGTATGTGGTTAATTGTTGCTTTTTCTAAAGAAAATAAGAATATTAAACATTAAATTTTTTTAGAATTCTATCAGTATATTTTATTATTTGATAAGCATTGTTAGAAATTTTCAATAAAGCTAAAATTTATCATTTCCCTATAAACTTGCTAATGTTGAAAAAAAATTGGTGATGTAAATGGAAACAGAAGTAGAACTGCAGGCAAATGCAGACTGTATGTAAAAGGTTTGGTTTATTTATTTATTTCAGTAGATAACTGTAAGCTTTATACAAATTGTATTGCTTGTGGGAATACTTTACAAAAACAAGATAGAAAGTACGGCATTGATTCAGATACTAGTGGTGTGCTTGAGCCCAAATGGCGAGCGAGCCTGATAGTTAGGTAACATAAAACTAAATATTGCTACTATGTTTTAGATTAGTTCATGCAAACACTATAATAGCAGTTATGACCTTTTATTTCAGCAAACAAATACAAAATCACTCTCTTACCTGATTAATGGTAACTTTTGTAGTATCAAACATCTGCCATTCTGATAATCTCAATTACCAGTAACTCTTGAACAAGCTCTCAGCTAGGATAAAAAATAAACCAGTGTTATTATTTGTAATTTTAGCCAACAAAAATGGAATTACTACTTACCTCAATTTCATGAATATTGATAACTTCTGTAGTAACAGGGTAAAGGGATTTCAGTGCCATAGTAACAACTAACTCTCTGCAACTGCTTGAATTGAAGGAAAAAAACAACAACAAAACAATACACGTTATTTAAAAGTTTTCTTTGTGATATTCTTTAGCTAAGTAGTGGTTGTAACACACAATGCTTTGTGACACAACTGGACATGCACCTAACAAGACTTACCACCTTCGCGGTAGTCTAGTGGACAATGTATTTTCAAGTAAATATGTGCGCACGGCTTATAAAACCTGACAAAGAGCGCATTGACTTACCACCACCGCCACTAACTCGAATAGAAATGGAAGTCCCTTATAATTTTTCAAGTTTTAACTGCACCCGCAAAAGAATTCAAAAGGTAAACAATTCAATTTCTAGGGTGATACGGGTACTGATCGATAAACAGAGGATTCTATTTAGTGAAGTTTGGGACGGGGTCGACAACCGAACTAACACAAAAACGCGAGGGTCAAAGTACAAAAATGCCTTACGTACGTCCATACATATATACAAATAAATAAACTGACATCCCCGATTTTCGATTGTGTTACCCCTGTAAGTGTCTCGCTCGCTACGCTCGCTCGCCAATTATAATTACTAGTGGTGCGCTCGAATAGCGCAAATGCATGGCGAGCGAGTAAATATATGAGTATAGGTAAAGATAATTTGTGAAGGAAATCGCTAAATAATAGCAATGATTAGGCATGAAGAGTTAACAATAACAGAATTACCTAATAAACTTCGAACGCAGTGGCAAAGAATCGCAGCTTGACAATTTGCCATTCAGTCTTTCGCCAAGAAGAGAGTAGCTATAAACTTTTTGGTTGAAACTTAGTTGATTCTCCGTGCTCGTTAATTGAAAAATACCGGAACTGTAAACGCTTTACCTAACTTACGTAATTAGAAGCGCGGGCGAAATTTTTTGACGTACGCATACATACCTACATATATATATATATATATCTGAAATCTCAATTGAACACGACTGATAGTCAGCTTCGCTCGCTTCGCTCGCTCGCTGAATTACTAGTTGTGTTTTTTTAGACAATTGCAGCGAGTCTCTTGTAATGAAAACTGACATGTTATTGAAGGCAGCATCAGTAGTAACTGATTATTAATGTATTAGTTGTCATAGGAGGTATCATTATCCTGCAATGTCTCACTAGTGAAGGTACAACTATAGTATAGGCTTACTATCTATGGCACTTTTCATTTACTATATATTTTATTCAGCTCAAATTAATTCTGAAAAACCACACGTGGACAGTGAAATGACAGATATGAAAAAGAATGCAGCATATGCAATTCACCACCATAAGAAAGATTTCCCTCTTCAACAGAAAGATGGAATTTATGATTATGATTACATGAACTAGTCAACAATATGTGATATGGTACTGCAGAAACAATTATATTATTTCGTGCTAAAAAATTAGTAATTTAACTTTTCATTAGTTACGTACTAACATTGCATGTAAATTACAAGTTATGTATTACTATATAAAATGAAAATTTTATAAATAATTCTGGTCACATGAAATTTCATCAGTGTAAGCTCATAATTACATATTTGCAATTGTGAGATGTGACTGCCCAATACTTATTTTAATTAGATTAATTATGCAGTATATTGTCAAGTTAACGGTGTGGTTGAAATATATTTGACAAAATATATTTACCTATTTGGCTCTAATGCTATAGCATGCTCTTTTTATATTCAACAGACCAATAAGATTGTTTACAAGAATGTAAATTATGCATATTATATTAATATAAAATTTATATCTTACAAATTATCATAATCTCTTAGAAACTATCCAGAAACTAAATATTAGCCAAGCTAGTTACAATAAAGCAAGTGGACCACACAGTTCAAATATGTAAGACTTTGAGAGATAGTCTGGTGATATAGTAAGACATATGTTTAACTGGAAGTGTGATCTTTTACATACATTTACCACTCTTTAGCCACTCATTCCATTGCTACTTACCAAACAATTTCATCTCTCTATTCTATTTATTTTTTGTATGCGAAAGTATGAATATATGTGTTCCTGTATGGATGATCAACTTGTCCAAAACCGGGTACCCGTTACAATACTCGTTACGTAACCGGTCATCCAGTTATATACCGGTCTGTCTTGTTACGTTACCAATGATCCGGTTACACAACTGGACAAGTCCCATTATGTAACTGGATACTATTTACCTCCAGATATGCAACTGGACAGTATTCAAGCCATCCAGTTATGTATTGGAAGCTGACCAGATATGTAACTGGACAGTATTCTAGCCATCCAGTTATGTATTGGAAGCTGACCAGATATGTAACTGGACTGTATTCTAGCCATCCAGTTATGTATTGGAAGCTGACCAGATATGTCCCTGGACAGTATTCTAGCCATCCAGTTATGTATTGGAAGCTGACCAGATATGCAACTGGACTGTATTCTAGCCATCCAGTTATGTATTGGAAGCTGACCAGATATGTCCCTGGACAGTATTCTAGCCATCCAGTTATGTATTGGAAGCTGACCAGATATGTAACTGGACTGTATTCTAGCCATCCAGTTATGTATTGGAAGCTGACCAGATATGTCCCTGGACAGTATTCTAGCCATCCAGTTATGTATTGGAAGCTGACCAGATATGTAACTGGACAGTATTCTAGCCATCCAGTTATGTATTGGAAGCTGACCAGATATGTAACTGGACAGTATTCTAGCCATCCAGTTATGTATTGGAAGCTGACCAGATATGCAACTGGACAGTATTCTAGCCATCCAGTTATGTATTGGAAGCTGACCAGATATGTAACTGGACAGTATTCTAACTGGGATTCAAACTAATGGCAACCTTGGTTAGTAATGAATCATGCGGTTATTACATGTGGCAACGGTACAAAGTCAGATCACAAATGATTTATGACAATCATTATTTCAAGGGGAATTTCAGCTGAACCCACCTGGCCCCTTTCTCCTGTGCATAAGCCTGAAGTCATGTTATTGTTACCTATCTGTAAGAGTTGAAAATATTAATTGATCTATTTACAGTGGCATAGGCAGTGTCAACATTAAATGTTTAAATTATACATTTGGCATGGGTAGTTAATTAAAATAAATAAATAAAAAGAAAGTGATATGTACCAGTATAATTATTGTCATGAAATTAACCAAATTTATTTTTTGCTTTAGTTTTTAAGGCTCTGGTTATGTGCTAAAAATAATATTAGTCACCTCAACTTAAGTTATCATAAAATCAATGAATGGAGTCCGGATACAACCAAACAACAATCACGAAAACATGACTCACATAATGAACCCTATTAACATTACATTTAATAAAGGAACCGTACAAAACAATGAAATGAACTAAATTACTAAAAAATATATAGAATAAATCATTCACACGTGTAATCCTTTGTAAGTGTATTATAGCTTAAAATAAATTAATACATTATTATGTATCTAATGGTTTTTTAATAATTTACTCAAATGTAACATTAATGTTTTTTAAATAATGTCACAACTTGCTACATTATTATAGTGCCTTTAGGGATCAGTAATGTAATCCAGAACTCTACATATGACATGAAATTCGAACTAATTACTATCAATTTGATATGGCAAAAGTTGGTAGGTATGCTATCTAGAAATATTTGTACCATTTATTGCATCGAAATCATGAATATACGTTTTTAAAGTTATGATTTTGATTATTTTACTTTTAGTTTTGCGTTTTTAATTTTTGATCTTCTGTGCTATATAGTCCAATATGTCCAATTTTGCACTATAATTATGGAGTAGTACTGAAGAATGGAGCCATGAGAGTTATTTCTATGATGAATATACAGTGTACTCCAAACAACACTACAAGTCAATGTTTGTTCATCAACATACCACCTGTAGATGACTATTATATGGTGGAAATCACTCCAGTGAATGTAGACCAAGGAGATATCAGAGGACCAACTTATTATTCTCCAAGAATTAGTGAGAATTTAAAACAATTAAAAAAAGTTATTGTAATAATAATATTATTAGCGGAGTTCACACACAACTATTCTTACTGTTATTATTGTTATCTATCCACAAAACAGTATTTGAAGTTAAGCAAAATAAATAATAATCGATGATCATAAGCACACATGAATTTTGAGAAGCTTTATTGTTTTATATAAATAAACTAGTCTATAAAGCTATATTTGAATTTACAGGTTAAGCCAATATAAATGCTAATGTTTGTTGCTGAATAATTGTCATACTTGTGGTAATCATTGTAATCAAACAAGAACTTACTGCTAGAGCTAAAATAGGTCTAGTTACAAATGAGAAATTATCTCTTCTGAAAAAAGTGTTATAATGAAACTGTGAAATTGTCAAGTTGTACAAAATTAATGTTGCATAACAGATGCACAACCATTAGATGGTTACTTACTCTGTTGGTTATATAACCAGTTATCCAGTCACGCAACATCATATTCCCAAATGAAGGGAAACAGACTCACATCAAAGTGTAGTGTGTCCTAACAGGAGACTCAGAGTAACATAAACACTCTTATTGTTTCTTTGGTAAAAATTTTCTTGTTAAAATTTCAGTTGTAACTACAGTTTTTGTACCACTTCAGCTAGCTATTAACTATAATAGTTTAAAATATGTTAAGAAATCAAAACTTAAATTTAGTTACATAGCTTTCATTTAAGTGTGTATTTACATTTTGCAATTGGGCATCCATACAAAACAGTAATAAAAATTCACCTTATGAGATGATTAGTAATTATTATTGATACCCAATATTTAATCTTGATATGCAGATGGATCTGTGGTATCGAATTCTAGGCCATTAATTTCCATTGAGGCCTCTAGATGTCATCAATCTATTACATGTGTATCAGATGTCTACGGACATTGTGAGATTTTAATAACAGATAGTAACTTCACTGCTACTCTAACTAATTCTGTTGTTGGTGTCACTAATACATCATTGAAATTCATAAATTTAAAGAACAATTCATACTACAAAGCAACTTTTATCATCAATTCAGTATCATATGAACTTAAAGGAAAAGTATTGTTTACAGCAAGTAAGTAAAAATGTACTATAGTGAGCCAGTTTTTTTTTATATACTTTCATTATTTACATTAGTGAAGCTAATAATATATTGACTAAGATAGATCTAATGAAATAAAATTCTCAAGTTCTTACTTACATATGTCATAGAATTGTTAATGTATAGCTCATAAATAGTGACTCATGATACAGTATAAGCGATCAAATAGTGTAAAACTTGCTGTTCAAAGATTCATATGTATTTGTATTTGTATTTGACTCAAATTCTTTATCTTGCCATGTCCAATTTGCATCAGCTTGCTACAGTTTCAGGAGTAGTTGTTAAAAAACTGAGCAATGAGAATGTTCTCCCATTTTGTGTTCATGGGTGGCAATAACATAGTAGCACTTTGTGTCCTTGGCAGTGATTTTTCTCAGACTGAAGTCTGCTTTAGCCTGTATAAATCCTAATTTTCCAGTTCTGAAATCTAAAAGGCAGGTAGCTTGAGTTTTAAAACATGATATTGGCCAGCCTGTAAAAATTGCTCCTTGACTCGGCGTCATTCATGACTTCTCAAGCCAATCTCCCCACACTGTGCCCTCGCCTCGTGGAAGCTAATGGTCTTGACTAGGTGATGATTGCTGCCACGCCTTGCAAGTTTCCTAGCAAGGTGTTGGGGCCACGTACTCATATTTACAGGCATGGCAAAGTACTATTTCACGACAAACTTCAGTATTGAACATAGACTCACGAACTTTAAATTATATATCATTAATATCTTTATTTTCATTGGTTGTTAAATATTTGCCGACGGCAGTGCTGGCTACCTATAAAAAGGAGCCAGCGTTGTCAAGTCGTTGGATTTTGTTATAATAATAGTGTACAGTGTGTATTTGTGTTTTTAAATAACAATTATACACCTACATCATTTCAACAAACATTATCCCTGGTGGCGGCACTACCAGTTGGACTACGAGGATAAGGGAAAGTCATTCTTGTGGCCCAACCAGTGAGAAACTTAGTGTGCGCAACATTTTTTTAAATCAGGGCTATTGCTGCAGCAACTATGGCTTAAGCAAATTATAAGCACTAGTAATTAAACCATCAAAAATATAAATATTGAAAATTTAAGGTTGTGCAATAAGAATGAAAACTAGCACAGTCACAATTTGGCTATAAGTTGTATGAAAGCAAGAAAGGTTCGATGTCCCATGTAATGCACATCCTAGATCCCTGTTTTATTTAGTGAAAGACCATTTCGTTTAAAATTTGCCATACTTAAGCTATCATTAAATGTGACTGTGATTTAGAGATACAGAACAATTACATGGGGCATGTTACTTTTCTTTTTTCTTTAGAACAAACATGACTTCATTAGTTACTATGACTTATTTGGGTAACCCAAAATCCCAATTTTATACATTTGTTGTTTTTCAATACTAGTTACATCACTTTTTTTTCACTAGACTGATCTCTAAACTGTCTGTTTTAACCACAATGTCGCTAAAACCAAGGCACATAAATTATATCCATCAATATAGAAAATCATTATGTGTAGTCATTGCCAACAAAAATAATTTGTATAGTCTCACAACTAGAGTAGCTAAAACAACTTCCAGTAAACACCAACAGTATAAACTTGTTAAACCCTTTCGTTCCAGTGTAGGAGCGATATGGGGATCCCAGCGATACGCGCACCCCCATCCCTAAATCGCTAGGGAATCGGTGACTCCTGGGGAGCCCCCGATTCGCTAGCGATTTAGAGCACACCCCCAGCGATTTGGGGTTCCCCCGGCTAATGTCTCGTGGATGTGGTGGCCTGGTAAATTGTTCTTACGTGGCTTCACCTGATCCAGTTCTTTCTTACATGGCTTCACCTGATCCAGTTCTTGCTAAGGCTTCCCTGGATCCACCTTCTGCTAAAGCTTTCTCTAAACCTGCTAATAGCAAATACTCAGATTCTGCAATTACAAATTACTTAAAATCTGGTGTATATCCTGATGGTGTAGACAAAGTGTACAAGTCAGGATTACGAAAGAGATCTAAATTTTTTGTTTTAGGAGGTGGTCATTTGCATTATGTAGGAGGGAAGGACAAAAGAACACCAAGGCTGGTTGTACAAAGTGAGCAAGAGCAGCATAGATTGGTCAAGGTCACTCATGATGCCGCTCACCTAGGGAGGGACAAAGTATTATCACAACTAAATGAAAAATACTACTGGCCAGCTATGTATAGCCAAGTGTGTGAATATGTAAGTATATTTAAGTTTTTATATAGTTCCCTATTATAATTGGAATCAATATCAACATTCGTACTCATGAGTTAGCAGCATAAATGACAAGCAATTAAAGTTGCATGACTTCTTATTTTATACTTGTATAGGACCAACTATACATATGGCTTACACTCTGCCAGTTAATTATTTAGTGTGAGTTAGATATGAATTCCTTTTGGAAAATAGCTAAGTGAAAATTTTTTTTAGTTTGATTAATGTCTGAAAATGTGAGGAATAATGAATAAAGAATATTATATTGTGATTGTACTTCAGATCAAGACCTGTGATATATGCCAACGACATAATCACATTGAAGAAGACAACATCTAGTTTGCATCCAATTCCTGTAAAAAGTGAAGTTTGGAGGCAACTTGGTATGGATTTAATTGGCCCACTTCATCCAACTCCAAGAGGAAATAAATATATCATTACAGTCATTGATTATTATTCGAAATGGGCTGAGGCACACCCCCTTCATGATAAATCTGCAGCTTCTGTCGCTGATTTTCTTTACACGGTTAGAGTGGAATAACTGATGATTTGTGGCACTTTATTTATAACTATTCATTTAGATTACAGTGAGATATATATATTAATTTCCTTATTCATAGCTTTTCTGCCGATGTGGGTGTCCCTCTACTATCATTAGTGATCAAGGGAGAGAATTTGTTAACAAAACCACAGAAGATTTGTTTAAGAAGACCCACACTAGTCATCGTATCACTACAGCTTATCACCCTCAGGTTAGATTTGTGTAGTGAATTATAAAAGTCAAATGCTTACCCAATAAATTGCTAGTACAGGAAACATTTGTACTTTCTTACAACGTTATTTGTGAAAAAAACCCTTTTTTTTTTAGACCAAGGGGACCCAGTTTGTTCTGAACCAATTCATTAGTATGGCACTAAGAGTGCACTACTGTAGCTCAATTATTCAGTGAATTTTGTGCTGGTTGACTTGGTGTAGAGCTCTGAGGTGCCCTTAATTTAGTCACCTCATTTCAAAAAGTTTTCTTCATAATAACTTTTAAGCATATTATTATAATTTCAGAGTAATGGCTTGACAGAAAGATTGAATCAAACCCTTAGTCGCTCATTGGCAAAACTAGTCAATAAAGATCAAACCAACTGGGATGAGAAGCTGGAAACGGTATTATCTGCGTATCGTGTGTCTAAGCAAAAATCCACTGGATATTCTCCCTTCTTCATGATGTTCCATCAGCAACCGCTATTACCAATTGATTCTGAATTGCTGCAAAAAGTACAGGATGGTGAATCGGACGTGGAGGCTTTTATTGATAACATGATGCTAATTTGTGAAGATGTAAAAGAAGCTGCTTCTTTAACAATTGCAAAGTCTCAGAGTGCACAAAAAAAGTATTATGACAGCAGACATTCTACTGAGGTATTTATATTTAATTATTGCTTCAATTTTACTATGCTTTACTTATTTTAAATACTATATCTAATATTTACCAGAAAGTAACCAAGTATATATAATACTATTATGCCTTGTCTGAATATAAACAATGTTATCTTTTTACACTATTGTTGTAATAATGAACATCATTCTGTATATAGGAACTTCAGATTGGCACTAAAGTGTTAGTGGAAAACACTCAACATAAAGAAAGAAAAGGTGGTAAATGGGAAGATCGCTACAAAGGACCTTACACTATACATGAATCTCTTGGAAAAGGGGTATATAGTTTGAAGAGTATGAGTGGCAATGTCCTGAAAAATAAGCACAATATTAGTCGTCTCAAGGTATGCTATTAACTACACTTTGTTTATTATTACATGATGTTTGTTTTTATAGATTTATGAAGAGCGTCTAGTGATATCCTCCAAAGTACTTTCATCTGATAGTAGTGTGATTGATTCCGAATCTTCAACACTTGGCGAGTCTAAAAGTTTTGCTAATATAGAAGAGCAGCTTTTTAATACTAGTTTATTGCGATTATGGAGAACAGGAGCTGAAGCAAAACAGTTGGAACCTCATGAAGATCTTGAAGTTGATGTACGTAATTTAACAAGATAAATAAATGGTCTATCATCAATTCCTTTAGTTTGACATAAAGTGTTGAATACGCCTACTAAGAAATATAAATGTTTATTATAACAATCTCATAACATTTCTCTGTTTTAATAGGTATTAATGTAGTTCATTGAACTTAAAATTATTCTATAAAAGTTTAATAATTCAATTTATTAATAATTAAATTTCAAAATCTTTAATTGGGAATTTTAAGTTCAATACATTTTTATAGGACGCTTTAATAACTACTTATGTTCAAATAATTTTTTTGTCAGAACTACTTCATATGGTTTAAATTGTTCATTGAAACAGGTTGATAATAATAGGCTTATAAATTAAACTGAATTTTTATTATGTAGTTGTCTCATCTCTGTGAATACAATGAATATCCTCTAAGCAAAGATGTGGATGTTGTCTTGTGGCAAGATTGCAGAGCTTATTATAATCAAGCAGCACTCGTAGAGGTAGATGAGTTTGTTATTGTGAATTCAGAAGTACATGAAGAATTTGATGAATACAAGAAGAATACAATTGGAAAAGGGTATAGTTATCTTAAAGTAAATGAACTCATTGAATTTTATCTCCTTCAAAATGACCACCTGAGCGGTAATGTTAAAACCTTATATAACAAAGCCTATCTCAAATTGAGTGGTAGTGATATTGATGAACTTTGTGATTGGCTGCTTAATCTTAGAAAATCCTATGAGCAAGAAGGAGTAAAAGTTTTTAGTACAGGTAATTATTGCTAGCTCGATTTAAAATTTGCTGTAGAAACCCACATCTTTTATTCCATTTAGAACCAGCTTCAAAGAAAAGGAAAACAATGGATATTGTTACCATAGAAGATGGAGGATGGCTTTCAGATATTCATATATCAGCTGCATGTAAAATTTTACAATTGCAATTTTCTGATGTAGCAGGGTTTCAGGATCCAATCAAATGGCAAAATAAATCTTTTAAGCGTATTAATGGCCCATATGTCCAAATTATTCACATCAATGGCAATCACTGGGTTACAAATGCTGGGGGATTCATTGTTCTCTGGTAAAATTTTACGACAGTAAGTATCGGAGCCTTTCAGAAGATGCTATTGAACAGATTGCTCTCATCACACAGCCAAGCCATAATTTTATAAATGTTGATTTGGAAACTACCCAGTTCCAGACTGGATATTCTGACTGTGGTTTGTACGCTATTGCATTTGCCACTGAAGTGTGTTATGGAAACAATCCAGCCAGTTATCGGTTAGTTATGAGAGCTAGCCAATTACTAACAAATGTGTTTATGATTTGTACTTTTAATAAATGTTCTTTGCAGATACGATCAAGGCAGCATGAGGAAGCATTTTATCTCTTGTTTGAATAATGAAAGAATGGAACAATTTCCTTCCAAAGTAACAAAAGCCCTACCATTAGTGAAAAAGTTTAAGATAAAGCATTTTTGTACATGCAAAATGCCAGAAGTAGGGAGTCAAGAAAACATGGCTTACTGTCCAAGTTGCCATCAATGGTTCCATAAGACTTGTGAACAAATTCCTGACAAAATTTTTAAAGATAAGAAGGAAAAATTTACTTGTTCAAAATGTACACAGCAAATAGTTTAACTGTAGTTCACTTTTTTAGCATGATAATGATTAATTTCGTGTAATAGAACTAATTGCTGCAACAATCATCACTATTTGTCATTAAAATGAATTATTGAGATCAACTTACTACTATTTTTATGCTATTTTTAGATAGCTAAACTAAAGAGATATAGATAGAAATTTACAATAAATCAGCCCCATAGATTATAGTTAGCTATAATCAGTAATATTGCAATTACTGAAGATCTGTAACCATTACAATTATGACAATTTACATTTCAATCACTCGTAATTGATTACTATTATAATTACTAATTGAAAGTCACTGTAATCATTACAATTACTCAATTACTTTCAATTACTTATACCAATATTGCTTCAGGTGCAAATGTTAATACAATAATTAATTTCAAAGACAGTAATAAGATATATATGCAAAATTTCATGCTTCTATCACAAAAGTCACAATACCCCTAAAAACATGCACATATCTGCTGTACTAATAGAGTTAAGACTGTAGATAAATGATACAATACTAAATTAATTATTTGCTTGCTTTTCTTGAAAGTAATCTTGTAGCTAAGTTTCTTGGGTGCTTAGTTATACGCTATTAAGAAAAATAATTCAGTCTTCAGAACTGAATGAGTTGATGTACTGAGCTGATGTACTACTTACTAGTGAGTAACACTGTAAATCATACTTACTAGTGAGTAACAAAGTTGGAGGATTGACTAGAGGTGCAACATTTGCACTTAACCTCTTGCTTATAACATATAAGGGGTCCCCAAACCGCTAGGGGGCCCCCATAACTCTAGTGATTTGGGGTGTAAGGGGTCCCTATTTCACTAGTTAATTGCGAACTCCCGTCCCCTAATCGCTAGTGATTTAGGGGCGGGGGTGCCTATATCGCGGGGGTCCCCATATCGCTCCTACACCGGATCCCGCTTTAACCGATTAACGCCGGAAATTAAATTCGCGATTACGTGCGCGTACTCCTAAATTGTTTACAAGAAATCGTGACCGTCACCTCGAGGCTTGAACCGCCTGAGCTTTTTCTTGTCTGGAGGCAATACGCTTCGAAGTAACCGACGGCGATGTATTAACTGATTGAAGCTAAAGCCTTCCTCTACCCGCGGGCTAAGTTTTGTTTAGTTTCTAAGCGTTTGAAGTGTATGAAGTGCGCACTCATTGGAAACTACAAGCTTCAAGGTAAGTATACCATTGTTAGCATCAGTATTGTAAAAGTTTAGGCTAAGACCTCATGTTTCATAGCTATATATTGTTGTTTTAAATGTTCACCAGCCGCTTGCTTTGAAATAATTCAGCAACTATGGATTTTGGCTGTTTATTTTTTTTTTGTGTGAGCCATATACTAGAATAATATAATATTATAACATAACAAGCAATTATATAGACTACTGTGTTTGCAATTCTAGGATTTTTTTCTGATAATACTATGAAGTAGTCTGATTGAACTCCCATGGTGACAAAGCCACACTCCATAATCACCTCTGTACTGTACCATGATGTGTCTGTTGTTACTGTTCTTGACATAGATTGCACTTCCTTCTCTTCATACCTGAGAAACTTTCTCCTAAGAAATCCATTTTATGGGCACCTTCAAGTAGGGGAGAACTGGGAGGAAGAAAGTCTGTATCCTCATGCAATAATAACTTGACCTTTTTGTGGTTAGTGTTGTTCAAAATCTATATAACCCTCTGTGTATGAACAAACGAAGCTAAAATAGCTTGCCTTTTTCAACCTTTACTTCCTCCAGGTCATCAAATTCTTCATTGCTGCCCTCCATGAAGACTTCTTGGCCACGGACCTCTACACCTGAGAAGTCTTCTCCCTTATTCTATCTCTATTTCTTTGAGATCATAAAATTCTTCATCACTGCCCTCTATGAAGACTTCTTGGCTGTCTTTAAATTTTATTGACAAGTTTATATCATATTAATAATTGATAAATATTTTTGTCTATTAGTTATAGCTATTCATATTTTTTTTTTGTAACTTTGATTTTCTTTATACACAAACAGTGCTACAATTTCAATCTACAAATAATAAAAAAATTTCTATGGTAAGGGTCATTAAAACCTTGCCTCCCTTACACTTACCTCACAGGAGAATCGCTACGGCGTTGTGGGAGCTCTTGAAACACTTGCGATTGCTGCTGGTAGCTAATTGAAGCGGGTGCAATGGCGAGTACGCAAAAATGCGTATCCCGGGCTGTGAAGCACCCTCGCGCGGTACGCAAAAACGCGTATTTCGGCGATAATCGGTTAAAGCGGGTGACGACCAGTCGGATTATCCGAATTTTTAAAAATAGTTACTTTATGGCTAGAACCTTCAGATTGCATACACAGATGTCCAATGCATTGGAGAAGCACCTAAAATAGCTTTCAGCCAGGACTGCTTCGACAGTACCTCACAGCACTTGCGTTTATTTCTTCCTCGGCAAAAAAAACATCGGTTCTCCGTCGAATTTTTAAAAAGTTACCTTCTTCACAGCAGCTTCATTTATGGATCCAGTCATCTCCAGAGCTTTGTAGAAGCAGTGATTTTTCTCAGACTGAACTCTGCTTTAGCCTGTATAAATCCTAACTTCCAGTTCTGAAATCTAAAAGGCAGGTAGCTTGAATTTTTAAACATGATATTGGCCAGCTTTAAAAAATGCTCCTTAACCTGGTGTCATTCATGACTTATCATGCCAATCTCCCCACACTTTTCCCTCTGTAACCATTACTGAAAGGATGTGCATGAGCCTCCCTTCCAGCTAATATAAGGTACCATCTTGGGTATCTTGAAGAGATTGTCAAGGTGGGTTTGGGGATGCTGCAAACATAAACACCCCAAAACAACTAAGGAATCAGTAAGGTAATAATCTAAAGAGCCAAGTAGGGAGGGAAGCAGTAGCTGCTATTCTAGTAGGGATCGGTACTGACAGGGGCTAGCGAGGATGTGCTAGCAGGTAGGGTGCAGGTAGGACCTGGCCCTTGCTACACAATGCATGTAACTGGAAGAGAAGTGCAATGGCCCCTGCACTATCACACTCTGAAGAGTGGAAGTGATGTCGTGTATGCATATTTAAAGCTATCAGTATCTATTTACACATCCGTACAGATTGATGATTACCAACAATACTTATGCTACACATATGACCACAAGTTTAAATTATGTTTGCATGTTGAAATCCCAGTTTCTATTGACACCTCAATACTGTTAGATAATCTTTAATTATCACACATACAACCACAAGAACTTGTCATGTAGGCATTTTAGAAAAACCCAGTATCCATTAACAAATCCATATTGTCCGGTAATCACCAATAACACAGTTGCTACACATTATTATGGCCAACTAATAGCCTTTAGTTTTATAATTACAACTTACTGATTAGTTTTATAGTTATGATGTTTGTATGCCTAATAAAACCTCTGATCCTACCAAATTGTTTTATGCCACAGATGTTTTACAAATTATTAATTTTTGCTTATTGTGTATATACTTTAGTTACAGGTGATAATTATGCAACACAATTATATTAGATCATCACTAAAAACATAATATTTTTAATAATATTTGCAATAACTTCGTTTGGTTACTTCATTTTAATTCTTTTGGCAAGAAGTAGAAGAGATAAAGGTAAGCTATATTAATCAATCCCCTTCATAACTCAAATACATTCAAGTCAAGGTATACATCTCATTTTACATATTTGCAGAGAGAGGACTCATTCTTATTGTACATTATTTGAGAAAATCTTGATTATAGTGGAAATTATTTCTTTCTTAATATCATTTACCTTGTGGCTAGTGACTGGTATAGTAACTGAACTAAGTTCAGGTAAGTAATCAACAAATATTTTTTTACATTATAATATCAACAGCAAAAAAGAAAGGAAGGAATTGAAAAATATATGTATGTACATGTTTTATTTAATATTGCTAAATAACTAAAAATTTAACCCGATTTCAATAACAGCATTCTGATGTAAGATTAACTATCAGAATAATGACAGTTCAAATGCATACAGACAATATTACAAACAAATGGCTAGTTAGCTTTTGTTTTGTTTTTAATCATAAATCTGATATATTAATTTTGTTGATATAAGATTTGGTAGGATACATGCATTTAGTAAGAATAATTATTTGTCTGAAAGTATTATACTAATTTTGCAATTTTGCAGATCAATGCAGTGAGTCTCTCATAGTAAACACTGATGTGCTACTGAAGGCAGCATCAGTAGTGACAGATATTAATGTATTAGTTGTCATGGGAGGGGCCATTATTCTCCATTTTCTCACTAATAAAGGTAGGAGACTAGCTAAAAAAATTATGATGATTTACATTTTTTGTATTTTTTAAGCTCACATACATTTTAAGAAGCCAACTATAATAAAGAGTGAAACGACAAAAATGAAGAAAAATGAAGCATATGAGATTCATCACAAGAAGGAAGATTTACCATTTCAGACAGATGGCACCAATTTCAAGGAGCCAACTATAAAGAGTGAAATGACGAAAATGAAGAAAAACGAAGCATATGAGATTCATCACAATAAGAAAGATGTACCACTTAATCGGACTGATGGCACTTATGATTACATGAACTAGTGAACTATATCATCATCATAAACATAAGGATTGGTTGTGTTAGCCATTACTTAACTTATTCACAAGTAGAACCTGCAATTATTATTAGTGAACTATTTTTTGACACAGCCAGGGACAAATCTTAAATTTTATAAAACCTAGGAATCTACTTTACATGATAAAAGAATACAATAATAGATAAAGTTGCAAAGGAATTGAAAGGTTTGCATTCTCCTTCTGAACGCTTTTCAATACCACCAGCAAAATAATGTGGATAAAAGACAATTCAGTCATTCTCAGTTGAAAAATAATAATAGTGGCAGTTTTCTCATTTATACAGCTATTATAACAATAATAATAATAATAATAATAATAATAATAATAATAATAATAATAATAATAATCAAGATTTTTCAACACATGCATATAGACACATGGGTGGAATTAAGAAGTGTATTAATGAAGTGTAGTGTTAAATGAAAACAATGAATGGGATAATGGCAGCTTAGAACATGAACTACATTGACACAGTGAAAGGTGCAAGAGTTGTCTGGACCAAAGTGTAATTGAAAATGTGACGAAAATATTTCATTTATTAATATTAAAACGATAACTTTGATTCTTAAATGAGTTTACCATGAACATAATATCAGCGATTTCAAAAAATTGTATTTGAGGTAGAAGATTCAAAGATATCAATCTTTGTTTGTAATCAGGATGAGAAAATGGAAGTTCCAAGAATAAATTTGGTGACTCTGTGTTGAATTTGTTCCAACTTATTTAGTTATGTCCTTGATGAGAGTGGGGCGCCAAAGTTGGCTGCAGTAAGTCATTTGCAAACGGACCAGCAAAACATACAGCTTTCTGTTTGTTTGTACTGAAAGTGATCCTGAAAATGTGTGTCTTAGTAGGCCTAGTTAGTGTCTTGTAAGCCTTCGACAAAATGCTATCATAGTGGTGTGCCCAACTCACGTCACACTAATAAATGACTCCTAGGTCTTTGCAAGTATTCTGGGTAGATAACTGGGACTCACCAAGTTTATAACTAGAGTCAAGTGGTGCGTTCTTGAGCTTATTAAAATGCACAAGGAAACATTTAGAGTTATTGAAGTACACCTTTGTAGTACTCCAATTTATCAGACTGAAAGATAACTATCGTCTACTAAACGTATAATCTGACTACATTTTGTGTCATCAGCAAAAAGGAAAACATTACATGCTGATTCAATATTTGTTAGGTCATTGATGTAAATTAGAAATAGAAGAGGCCCTAAGATGCTACTCTGGGGCGGCACACCAGAAGTCACCTGTAATACTGATGAGCGGGCACCATTAATTGAAACCAGTTGTTTTCTATTCATCAAATAATTGTAAAACCACTTTAGAACATTTCCTGAAATACCAAAATCACTGAGTTTAGATAGTAAATAAAAGTGAGGGACTTTGTCAAAGGCTTTTTTAAATCCAAGTAAATTGAGTCAACCTGGCAGTCTTCACTAAAAGTGAACCAAAGATTTTAAGCACAAAGATCAAAGTTGTTGCAGGCTAGAGTGACTTTTCAAAAAACCAAACTGAAGGCTAGATATGGAAGAGTGAATAAATTCAGTGCCGACTTCATGCTGGAGATTTAATAAAAACTATTTTTTGGAATAGCCCAATTAGATTTTAAAATGCTATTCGATCCCACCCATTATAAGGAGACAGGTTGAAGTTCTTTTTACTTATGTGTGGTAAACTGTTTACTTAATCATTTACCATTTTTAGACGACATATTCGTCAACTGGTCCCTCCAGAGCGAGACCAATTTTGACGCGGACCATGTTTTTGGCACGACAGATCTCTATTCCTACCAAAACGGTAACTGGCTACAGTACGTATAAAGCAGTCCCCTGGACTCCAACACTACCAAATACAGCAGTCCATTAAATGGGCGTAGTCGGACTCCGCCCAATTAGCTAACTTGGTAAAACGCAGTGACACCGCAGCTCGGCTCTTGTTGTGAACTATGTCGTTATATTATATAAAAGTTTTAGTGTGGGTCATAGCTATTTTATTACAAGGTAAGTCATGTATAGTAGGAGTATCTAGTTGCTGACATATAAGTAAAACTAGCTAGCTTATAGTGATATAATATTTCAGCACAAGTAGCGGCTAGCTGTCCTAGCTATAAATATTAGCACACTTGTTCACTGGATATACGTACACAATGCGTACATTGTACTCTCTTTGTAACTTGACTACGGACGAAATAGTTTCAAATGCAATACTGTTACTAGGGTGCATGTCCGTGTACACAGCATTACGACCGCCGCAACTAATACAAATATTATCTTCGGTAAGTTTATAAGATTTACCTGCGTCCAGCAACATTCAGATCGTGTAGGTGCCGGTTACGCTGGCGATTAGACAGGAAGACAGACAAAACCGTTTAAAGTGTGTGATACGGGTACGAATCGTCAAAACAAAAACATTGTTTTATTCTGTAGAGCATTGGGCGTGGTCGCGAACACAACACAGCGTATCCCTATAAACAATATTTGATTGTGTTTTAGCGCCTCATATGGCCAATCACCTTACTGCCTAATGAATTGGTTGCTGCTACAATAATTCCTACTCTATGATTTGTGGCTATTCAGCACTAATAACTATAAAAACTGCAATTTTCAGCATAGGTAAATATTATTTGCATTACTACTATGCAATAGGTTCTTTGTTAAATGCATGTCATGACCAATTCTGTTAATTTAACATGTTAATAATATTTTGGAATTTACAGTTAACTCATTCATGCATTACGTTATAATAACTTGTACGTTTTGTAGTCTGGCACAGCCAGACCCTTTACCTAACCACTATGAATCATGCGGTGATTACATGTAGCAGCGGTATGAAGTCAGAACACAAATGATATTATGAAAATCATTATTTCAAGGGGCATTTCAGCTGAACCCACGTGACCCCCTTCTCCTGTGCAAAGCCTGAAGTCATGTTCTGGTTACCTATCTGTAAGAGGTGAAAATATTAATTGATCTATTTGCAGTGGCATAGCCAGTGTCTACAGGGGTTGTAGCCCCCCCCCCCCCCTCCCTCACCATAATTTTGGGCCACTATCTCGTGAGACATGAACTATGAAAAAAAGCCTTATCTTCCTACACCACTGATTTGTATATGCTACTATCTACTTATAATTAGACAAGAAGCTTAGCAGGTATGGTAGATAAATAACTTTTGTAGAAAATTTTAAACGACAATTTTTAGCATAAGAAGTTTAAAAATCACTTTATAATGTTTCAGTAAATTTAGTTGCTATAGGATTGCTAACAATGATCAGTGTAAGGGAAAGACACGAGCAACAGCAGTCACTCTGAATTATCTCCTTATAGCACGATAGTTAAATCTATTGAATGCCTGAGGTGGTGGATATTTGGTTGTAAAGATCATAATGATGTAAATATTATTTGAAAAAGTCCCAAAAAGTGTGTTTAAGATTAAATTTTCTGCAAAAGTAAAATGAAAAGTTTGGGAAATCATGTGTTTGGTAAATTCATTGACTTGTAGGAGATTGTAGCACTGGGAGAAAAGAGTCCATCTACAACCATAACAAAATTTGTAAACAGTCTTGACAATTAGAGTTAACAAAAAATTTACAAGGCTGTAGAGGTTAACAAACTAGTTATCAACACATTATACACTAATTTACGATTTTGTTTTGGTTGTCAATGGACACTTGTCAGGCAGTGCAGTGTTTTCATTGACCTGTAGGAGACAGTGTTTTTAAGGTCAAGTTCAATCAGAATCTGAATCTGAAAACGATTATTACTTCCTACTACATAATTTGGCTGAAACTAGTAGTCATGACTAATATTCAATCTTCTCATGTAAAGAAGAATTTATTTTCCAAAACCTATTTAAGAAAAAATAGCATATACACCTACGTAATAGTTTCAAATAATGCTGCATAACCATTATTTTTTGTATTAACTGTTATGGTTATAAAGATTGTCACTGCGTTAAATAAATTGAGAAGAATACTGTTTTTTACTCAATAGCTAATAAAATGATACCTTTTATATTGTCCCAATTATATTACAATGGATTAATGTTTTGTCATAGCCTGTCAGGTATACTATCATGGTTAATTATCCTTTCCATTCAGTAATGGTCATAATGAGGATATCTTGATTCAGGAGGTTACTAACATTTGCTTTGAATTTATGTGAATTTTAGATGTCCTACAATTTTATGATTGTGTTTTTTCTGGTAGCAACTATGAATATATTGGGTAAGTAATAAAGGTAATGCAGTAATAAAATGCATAACTGAAGTGGCAATGCTACTTTAGATTTCAATTTAATTCAATGATATTTCTAACTAATACATTTGAAGGCTTTGAGAATCTGTAATAGTTATTATTGGCAGCTTAGCACAGTAAGAATGTATACAAAAGAATATATGGATTACTACAGCAAATCAAACATAGCACAGTTATCAGACTATACTGCTTCACCCTATAAATATGTAAAGGGTCTTAATTGAAAATATATGCTCACCTACAAGCAATAAATAGTTTTATTCGTATTCTAAAAATATAATTTACAAGTATAAATTTTAATACTATTGGTTTTTATAATTTATAAAATCAGTCTTTTTGTAATTTCAATTGTTGTTGTACTTCAGGTGTGGAAAGTGCAAGTTATGATTTACAGGCTGTGTCACCAAATTCTAATGGGTCATTCTGTCCAGGCAAAATTGAGCTAACTTGTATTGGTCGAGGTGTTTCTATTATATTAAATTGGTTCATCAATGAATCATCAATGGCACAATATATATTTAGTCAAACAGACACTTTTCCTATAAAAACAATAGGCCCTCACTTTAATATTACAATAGTTAGTGCTAGTGGGTCATCAACTATTAATTACGTATCAACCTTGTCTGGAAATTTTGGCTACTTAAACGGAGCTTCTATTCAGTGTGGAAGAGATTCTATTTTAAGTAATAAAATAGTTGTCGTGGGCTATAGTAAGTTTATAGATATATAATATATAATACAATCTAGAATGAATGAAGCACATCACAAACATTTTAAATATTTAAATTATAAATTTGTCATGGGAAGTTAATAAAAATAAATAAAGCAAGTTATATCATACCAATATGATTATTTTTATGAAATTAATCATTTTCTTAAGTTTTTAAGGCTCTGATTATGTGCTAAAAAAATAGCATTAGTCTACTCAGCCTAAGATATCATAAAATCAATGAATAGAGTCTGGATACAACTAAACAACAATCATGAAAACATGATGACTCACATAATGAACACCATTAACATATTACATTTAATAAAGGAACCGTACAAAACAAATAAGCTAAATTAAATGACTAAAAAATATATAGAATAACTTCAATTCACACATGTAATCCTTTGTAAGTGTAATATAGCTTAAAATATATTAATACATTATTATGTATCTAATGGTTTTTTAATAATTTACTCAAATGTAACCTTAATATTTTCTTTTTATATGTCACAACTTGCTACATTATTATAGTGCCTTTAGGGATCACTAATGTAATCCAGAACTCTACATATGACATGAAATTCGAACTAATTACTATCAATTTGATATGGCAACAGCTGGTAGGTATGCTATCTAGCAATATTTGTGCCATGTTTAATAGCATAGAAATCATGAATATACTTCTTTAAAGTTATGATTTTGATTATTTTACGTTTAGTCTTGCGTCTTTAATTTTTTATCTTCTTTTGTGCTATTTAGGAATTATGTCCAATTTTGCACTATAATTATGGAGTAGTACTGAAGAATAGAGCCATGAGAGTAATTTCTATGATGAATATACAGTGTACTGTAAACAACACTACAAACCAGTGTTTACTGAACATACCAGTAAATAAACCTGTAGATGTCTATTATATGGTGGAAATAACTCCAGTGAATGTAGACCAAGGAGATATCAGAGGACCAACTTATTATTCTCCAAGAATTAGTGAGAATTTAAAACCAATGAAAAAATGTGTAATAATATTAATTTATTTGTTATCTATCCACAAAACAGTATTTGAAGTTAAGCAAAATAAATAATAATCGATGATCATAAGTACACCTGAATTTTGAGAAGCTTTATTGTTTTATATAAATAAACTAGTCTATGAAGCTATATTTGAATTCGCAGGTTAAGCCAATATAAAATGCTAGTATTTGTTGCTGAATAATTGTCATACTTGTGGGAATCATTGTAATCAGACAAGAACTTACTGCTAGAGCTAAAATAGGTCTAGTTACAAATGAGAAATATCTCTTCTGAAAAAAGTGTTATAAATGAAACTGTGAAATTGTCAAGTTGTACAAAACTAATGTTGCATAACAGATGCACAACCATTAGATGGTTACTTACTCTGTTGGTTATATAACCAGTTATCCAGTCACGCAACATCATATTCCCAAATGAAGGGAAACAGACTCACATCAAAATGGAGTGTGTCCTAACAGGAGACTCAGAGTAACATAAACACTCTTATTGTTTCTTTGGTAAAAATTACTATTGACACCCAATATTTAATCTTGATATGTAGATGGATCTGTGGTATCGAATTCTAGGCCATTAATATCCATTGAGGCCTCTAGATGTCATCAATCTATTACATGTGTATCAGATGTCTATGGACATTGTGAGATTTTTATAACAGATAGTAACTTCACTGCTACTGTAACCAATTCTGTTGCTGGTGTCACTAATGCATCATTGAAATTCATAAATTTAAAGAACAATTCATACTACAAAGCAACTTTGATCATCAATTCAGTATCATATGAACTTAAAGGAAAAGTATTGTTTACAGCAAGTAAGTAAAAAATGTACTATAGTGAGCCAGTTTTTTTTATATACTTTCATTATTTACATTAGTGAAGCTAATAATATTGACTAAGATAGATCAATGAAAAACATTCTCAAGTTCTTACTTACATATGACATAGAATTGTTAATGTATAGCTCATCAATAGTGACTCATGATACAGTATAAGCGATCAAATAGTGTAAAACTTGCTGTTCAATAAAGACTTTATTATGTATTTGTATTTGTATTTGATTCAAATTCTTCATCTTGCCATGTCCAATTTGCATCAGCTTGCTACAGCTTCAGGAGTAGTTGTTCCAAAAGTGAGCAATGAGAATGTTCTCCCATTTTGTGTTCCTGTGGTGGCAATAACATAGTAGCACTTTGTGTCCTTAGGCAGTGATTTTTCTCAGACTGAACTCTGCTTTAGCCTGTATAAATCCTAACTTCCAGTTCTGAAATCTAAAAGGCAGGTAGCTTGAGTTTTTAAACATGTTATTGGCCAGCCTTAAGAATTGCTCCCTAACTTCCAGTTCTGAAATCTAAAAGGCAGGTAGCTTGAGTTTTTAAACATGATATTGGCCAGCCTTAAGAATTGCTCCATGACTCGGTGTCATTCATGACTACTCATGCCTATCTCCCCACACTTTGCCCTCTGTAACCACTACTGGAATGATGTGCATAAGCCTCTCTTCCAGCCAATATAAGGTACCAGGTCCTGCACCCTACCTGCTAACACACATCCTAGCTAGCCCCTGCCAGTACATCCCTTACCGATCCCTACAACCACATTCTCACTCTCTCCTGCTAGCAGCTACTGCATCTCTCCATACTTGATCAATAACCTCACCTGCAGTTTGCTCCTTAGATTATTACCTTCCTGATTCCTTAGTTATTTTAGGGTGTGTATGTCTACAATATCCCCAAACCCAACTTGACAATCTCTTCAAGATACCCAAGTAGGACCTGGCCCTTGCTACACAATGCATGTAACTGGAAGAGAAGTGCAATGGCCCCTGCGCTATCACACTCTGAAGAGTGGAAGTGATGTCGTGTATGCATATTTAAAGCTATCAGTATCTATTTACATTTATTTACAGATTGATAATTACCAACAATACTTATGCTACATATGACCACAAGTTTAAGTTAATGTTTGCATGTTGTAATCCCAGTTTCTATTGACACCTCATCAAGACTGTTAGATAATCTACAATTATCACACATACAACCACAAGAACATGTCATGTAGGCATTTTAGAAAAACCCAGTATTTAACAAATCCATATTGTCCGGTACACCAATAACACAGTTGCTATACATTATGGCCAACTAATAGCCTCAGGAGTGGGTGGGAGGTGCAAACATTGCAGCACAGGCCTACTACTCTCATGGACTTACCCTTTTTGACTCACCTCATGGAACCCAGTAGTCTTGATCAGGGCCTGGCTAGTTCCCTGGCAAGGATACTTGCCTAAGTATCATTCCAATATTAACCTCACTTAAACTACATTGTACTATTAACCCAATATTCCGTTAACAAAATAGTAAGTTTTATAATTGTAACTTTCTGATTAGTTTTATAGTTATGATGTTTGTATGCCTTCCTCTGATCCTACCGAATCTTTTTATATTCTATTTAGTGCTCTGTACTGTTCGATAATCTCCGATAATACTTATGCTACACATGACCACCAATGAATGTCATGTAGGCATTTAAAAAAAAAACAGTATCTAAACAACTAGAATGTCCAGTAATCACCAATAACACAGTTGCTATACATATTATGGCCAATTAATAGCCTCAGGAGTGGGTGGGAGGGTCAAATATTGCAGCACAAGCCTACCACTCCCATAGACTTGCCATTTTGACTTGCCTCGTAGAAGCTAGTAGTCTTGACCAGGTAAGTCCCCTGGCAAAGCTACTTACCAAGTACTATTCCAATGTTAATGTCATTTAAACTCACTTAAATTACATAGAAACTAATGATCCGATACTCCATTACGAAAATAGCATAGTTTTATAATTACAACTTACTGATTAGTTTTATAGTTAATGATGTTTGTATGCCTAATAAAACCTCTGATCCTACCAAATTGTTTTATGCCACAGATGTTCTACAAATTATTCATTTTTGCTTATTGTGTATATACTTTAGTTGCAGGTGATAATTATGCAACACAATTATATTACATCATCACTAAAAACATATTTTTAATAATATTTGCAATAACTTCGTTTGGTTACTTCGTTTTAATTCTTTTGACAAGAAGTAGAAGAGATAAAGGTAAGCTATATTGATCAATCCCTTCATAACTTGCATACTTTCTAGTCAAGGTAAACATCTCATTTTACATATTTGCAGAGAGAGGATTGACTCATTCTTATTGTACATTATTTGAGAAGATCTTGATTATAGTGGAAATTACTTCTTTCTTAATATCATTTATCTTGTGGCTAGTGACTGGTATAGTAACTGAGCTAAGTTCAGGTAAGTAATCAACTAATGTATATTTTTATCAGATTATAATTATTATCAGTAGCAAAAAAGAAAGGAAGGGATTGAAAATAGAAGTATGTACATGTTTGATATTGTTAAATTCAATGACATCATCCTGATGGTGGGACATAACCATCAGAATAATGACAGTTCATTTGAATGAATACTATAAACAAATGGTCTGCTAATTTTTGTTGGTTTTTTATCACAAGTCTGACATATTAAATTTATTGATATAATATAATATAAGGTAGGATATTATGGATTTAGTAAGAATTATTATTATTTTAGTCTTAATAGCTAATTGTGCAATTTTGCAGATCACTGCAGTGAGTCTCTCATAGCGAAAGCTGATGTCCTACTGAAGGCAGCATCAGTGGTAACAGATATTAATGTATTGGTTGTCATGGGAGGGGCCATTATCCTCCATTTTCTCACTAATAAAGGTAGGACTAGCTAAAAAAAATTATAATGATTTACATTTTTTTATTTTTTAAGCTCATATACATTTTAAGAAGCCAACTATCATAAAGAGTGAAACGACAAAAATGAAGAAAAATGAAGCCTATGAGATTCATCACAAGAAGGAAGATTTACCATTTCAGACAGATGGCACCAATTTCAAGGAGTCAACTATAAAGAGTGAAATGACGAAAATGAAGAAAAACGAAGCATATGAGATTCATCACAATAAGAAAGATGTACCACTTATTCAGACTGATGGCACTTATGATTACATGAACTAGTGAACTATATCATTATAATAATCGTAAGCATTGATTGTGTTAGCCATTACTTAACTTATTCACAAGTAGAACCTGCAATTATTATTAGTGAACTATTTTTTGACACAGCCAGGGACAAATCTTAAATTTTATAAAACCTAGGAATCTACTTTACATAATAAAAAAATACAATAATAGATAAAGTTGCAAAGGAATTGAAAGGTTTGCATTCTCCTTCTGAATGCTTTTCAATACCACCAGCAAAATAATGTGGATAAAAGACAATTCAGTCATTCTCAGTTGAAAAATAATAATAGTGGCAGTTTTCTCATTTATACAGCTATTATATAACAATAATAATAATAATAATAATAATAATAATAATAATAATAATAATAATAATAATAATAATCAAGATTTTTCAACACATGCATATAGACACATGGGTGGAATTAAGAATGTATTAATGAAGTGTAGCGTTAAATGCTAAACTGGACTTGCCAGCTAACCTGTAAAATGACATAAAAATAAAAATTAAAGACAGAAATAACAAATGAGAATAGAGAGCAGCTAAGAAAACAATGAATGGGATAATGGCAGCTTAGAACATGAACTACATGGACACAGATAATGAAAGGTGCAAGAGTTGTCTGGACCAAAGTGTAATTGAAAATGTGACGAAAATATTTCATTTATTAATATTAAAACGATAACTTTGATTCTTAAGTGAGTTTATCGTGAACATAATATCAGCGATTTCAAAAAATTGCATTTGAGGTAGAAGATTCAAAGATATCAATCTTTGTTTGTAATCAGGATGAGAAAATGGAAGTTCCAAGAATAAATTTGGCGACTCTGTGTTGAATTTGTTCTAACTTATTTAGTTATGTCCTTGATGAGAGTGGGGCGCCAAAGTTGGCTGCAGTAAGTCATTTGCAAACGGACCAGCAAAACATACAGCTTTCTGTTTGTTTGTACTGAAAGTGATCCTGAAAATGTGCGTCTTAGTAGGCCTAGTTAGTGTCTTGTAAGCCTTCGACAAAATGCTATCATAGTGGTGTTCCCAACTCAGGTCACACTGATAGTGGTGTTCCAAACTCAGGTCACACTGATAAATGACTCCTAGGTCTTTGCAAGTATTCTGGGTAGATAACTGGGACTCACCAAGTTTATAACTAGTGTGTTCTTGAGCTTATTAAAATGCATAAGGATACATTTAGAGTTATTGAAGTACACCTTCCATGTAGTACTCCAATTTATCCGACTGTCAAGACACTTTTGCAAAGATAACTATCATCTACTAAACGTATAATCTGACTACATTTTGTGTCATCAGCAAAAAGGAAAACATTACATGCTGATTCAATATTTGTTAGGTCATTGATGTAAATTAGAAATAGAAGAGGCCCTAAGATGCTACTCTGGGGCGGCACACCAGAAGTCACCTGTATTACTGATGAGCGGGCACCATTAATTGAAACCAGTTGATTTCTATTCATCAAATAATTGTAAAACCACTTTAGAACATTTCCTGAAATATCAAAATCACTGAGTTTAGATAGTAAATAAAAGTGAGGGACTTTGTCAAAGGCTTTTTTAAATCCAAGTAAATTGAGTCCACCTGGCAGTCTTCACTAAAAGTGAACCAAAGATTTTAAGCACAAAAATCAAAGTTGTTGCAGGCTAGAGTGACTTTTCAAAAAACCAAACTGAAAGCTAGATATGGAAGAGTAAATAAATTCAGACTTCGTCATATACCAACCTTTCCAGAACCTTCGAGATAGAACACAATACTGATATGGGTCTATAATTTAGAGATTAAACTTTTGTCACAAGACTTGTATATGGAATAATACAATGAAGTTTCCAATCGGTAGGAATATTGCAATTCCAAAGACAGACAGAAAATAAGTGGTGTATCACCTGGTACAGTGCTAATGCACTAGAGCGGAGTATTTTAAGTCCAATGCCAGTCTATACCACATGCTTTGGTAGGACCAAGTCTCGACAAAGCAGTATACACTTCCCTATGGTATTTAGAGTTTTTTAAATATTTGATTGAGGAATGGAATCAAAATTTGGGGGTAAACTTTCTTTGGTGTACAAATTAAATTGATGTAGCAGTTGTCTCATAGAGGTGCATTTCAACAGGAAAGTTGTCTGTTTATAATGTTCTTGATATGTTTGAAAATTTTATTGCCGTTGTGATATGGAATTGCTCTACAAGCTGTGACTCAAATGAAAGTTTTGGCTGCAGACATCAAATCAAAATGTTTTTGCTCAGCATCATCCAATTTTTGCTTGTTGTAGGTAGTAGGTTTCAATCTATGCTTCTTCCTAATCATTTTTACACAGTGCAAACATTGATGAAAGCTGGAGTTAAACCACCACGGAGGATTCCGATTTCTGGACCTGAGTTTGACTTTTGGGGCAAGGTGATCAGCTAAGGGTGTACCAGATGTGATTGTCATCAAAAGAGGAAAAGCAATCTGAGAAGTCTGCATCAAATAGATATTCGGTCAGCTCTGAAAAATCAAATTTAAACAGGTCAGGTACCATTTTTAATACAGTACGTTGCTTTGGAGAAGACAAGTTAGGTGACGACAGAGTAAAAATATCACGAAGTGGTCAGATTGAATCAGTGTACTTGGAGTTATATTGATGAGGTTAACACTATCAGGAATATTTGACAGTATTAAATCCAGACAATTATTTTTGGTGTGTGCAGGTTCATGCATAAGCTGGGTTAGATTGTAGTCAAAGACAAATCACAAAAAAGGTCTGATACAAGAGACGAACTGGTTAGGGAAGACCAATTTATGTCCGGATGATTGAAATCTCCTACTATAAGAACAGAGCTAGATGATATTAGTTTCTCAAGATAGGACAAGAAACTCTGGAAGTTTTGAAAAATGATCGAAGTGGGGACATACACAACACAATATATACATAGTGAAGATTAACCTGAGTGCCAGAGAGCTGGATTTAATAAAAACTATTTTTTTTGAATAGCCCAATTTTTTAAAATGCTATTGAAACTTTAAAGGTTACATAATTAAAATAATAACTCATTGTTTTCGTCAATTCATAGAGAGACACCAATTTTTACGCGGACCATTTTTTTTGCACAACAGATCTCTATTCCTAAAAAGTGTTGGAGACTTTACACAAACGAGAACTGGCAATTTGGCTACAATACGTATAAAGCATTCCCCTGGACTCCAACACTATCAAATACAGCAGTCCATTAAATGGGCGTAGTCGAACTCCGCCCAATTAACTCGGTGACACCGCAGCTCGGCTCTTGTTGTGAACTATGTCGTTATATTATATAAAAGTTTTAGTGTGGATCGTAGCTATTTTATTAAAAGGTAAGTCATGTAGTAGGAGTATCTAGTTGCTGAGATAAAGCAGGCTCAGATAACATATAAGTAAAACTAGCTAGCTTATAGTGATAGCTATATTTCAGCACAAGTAGCGGCTAGCTGGCCTAGCTATAAATATTAGCACACTTGTTCACTGGATATACTACACAATGCGTACATTGTACTCTCTTTGTAACTTGACTACGGACGAAATGGTTTCAAATGTAATACTGTTACTAGGGTGCATGTCCGTGTACACAGCAGTACGACCGCCGCAACTAATACAAATATTACTTTCGGTAAGTTTATAAGATTTACCTGCGTCCAGCAACATTCAGATCGTGTAGGTGCGGGTTACGCTGGCAGGAAGACAGACAAAACCGTTTAAAAGTGTGTGATACGGGTACGAATCGTCAAAACAAAAAGTTTGTTTGTTGGTTTTCTGTAGAGCATTGGGCGTGGTCGCGTAGATTAAAGTACAAAATGACATCCCTCTATAAACAATATTTGATTGTGTTTTAGCGCCTCATACGCTGGCCAATCACCTTGATACTGGCTACAATAATTCCTACTCTATGATTTGTGGCTATTCAGCACTAATAACTATAAAAAACTGCAATTTTCAGCATAGGTAAATATTATTAAGTGCATTACTAGGTGCATGATTGTCCCTAGACCCTTTCTCTGCGTAGTGGTTAGGTAAAGGGTCTGGCTGCGCCAGACTATATATTTTGTATTTTGTTGCATTTAGATAGTGATGTTTTTTAACTTCAACATTTTTAGTTTCGATATAGTTTTTATATTAAAGATATATTATTAATTTTAATTTAAGTTGGATTCTTAAACAACCAACATTAATTTTAGTTTCAACCATGGATATTTAAATCTACAAATGACAATTATAGTTTTGATTAGTTAATTAAAATAATTCAGAGTCAAGTTATTAATTAAACATCTTGTTATTTCATTCAATAGCTATTGTGTGATATTGCTTGCATTTTTTTGTTTACTTTTTAAAACGTCGTAAAATTAAGTTAGATTTTATAGTGATTTGTTATTTTCATAGTTTTAGTTTCAGTATGCAGATTGACTTAAGTACCTTGTGAGATTAAATTTTAGCTAGTTAGATAAATAAAATCGTTTTTGTCTAACTATTAGTCGAGCTGCCTGGACGGAGTCTCAATGCTGGTATTAAGGTCTTCTGAATATTCACTCGGTGATAAAGAATCAGGGTTTTTATAAAAGTACCATGAGCACACGTTGCCTCTAGCCGGCAATGCTTACAAAAAACAGAATGACAAAGAAATGTACACAACATTAATGAGAATGAGAGGCCATTAAAATAATTCAGACTCATACTCCCTGTATTCATGAGGCATGTCCCACTAGCTCTCTTCGAAGGGCTGGGCTCCACAATAATGAATCATCAGTTTTGTTCGGGTGCCAAAGTATCACAATTTTGGAGTACCTCTCATAATACAAGTGTTCAAATTTCTTTGTATTATGTGCTCCAATACTTATACCTAGTTAACTGTGAAGACAACAATATCATACGTAAACTTAGTTTCTGAATCTGAGCTTTAAAAATTATTAATGAGAATAGCTTGGGCGGCTACATTTAACTGTTCTTGCTTCTTTTAGCTCAGAAATGTTATTATTAATAACTTCCCCCTCCTATGGCCTTTTTTGGCTAGCTTACATACAACTCAATCTAATGCTCAGCTCCAAGCTGCTGTTTCAGCTTTTAAAATGGCACAAAATTCTAATTCCAAGCGTACCATTTTCACATTATTTGTTTGACTTTGTGCAACTAAATTAATATCTATTCAATTCACAGCAAACTGGTCCAGAGTATTTCAAAATTACAATAAGTGTGGTATGTGATGCATCTTCAATAATGGTCTCAATAATTACAGTAATGCATCTTCTTTATGACTCTGAAAATTTGAGTAAAGATGCAGATGATTTCGTTTTGCTTTGTCTTTATTTCACTAGCACACTTGGTACCTCAAGTGATAAGGGAAGGTTGTAGGAACTGTTGCTTGAATTCAGTCAATTGACCAAATATTTTATCATATCTTGGATTTTGTGGTCAGGCAGAGAAATTAATTAATTCCACTGCAATATTATTCAAACTCACAAGTGGTAGAAATCAGTGTGTTTAAAGCTGGTGTGGACCAGAGAATTATTACAAGAAATCCATAAAAAAAAACAATATAATTTTTTGTTTTAGTTTACATAGCAACAATTGTTAGCTATATGGAATATATGTAGGATTGTATGGCACAGATGACTAGGTGATATTATTTGAAACAAATTCCCAATTAATTATGCTAGTAGAATGGTTGGGTTCTCCCCCATTAATTGAAGATAATCAATCATGACTAGATACGAATGTAGTATCATAAAAGCAAATCACTTGTATCTGGTGCCTTGTTATTATTATTATTTATTATTATTATTATTATTTTATTATTATTATGTTTGTTTCTATAAACATCAGCTCACTTTTATAATATAATCCTGTATCAGAACTAAGCAGGAAGTACTTTCAATTATAATTACAGCAAATCAATTGTCATGGAAGCAATAATTAGGGAGTTCATTTTCCCTGTAAGTCAAATGATCCTATGTTTAAAAACCCTGTCATGTTATTTGTGAACAGCCATAGAATTATTATTAGTAATGAAACATTTATGAAATAAAAGTAAGATTATATTTTACTCCTTTTACCTATCAAATTAATGTCTGCCTATTCATACATTACTATATTTATATTGATGCTCATTATAATAAATTCTTATTATATACATAATTATATATATATATATATATATAATATATATAATGTTACATGTCCTAACTCAATTCTAAGCTGTTTATAACTTACATGGACAATTACGTCATTCTTACATTGATCATTTAGAAGAACTGCCATGTGTATAATATAGAAAATCAACTTTACGTGTAGCCAATTGAGTGGTTTGACAAAATAGAAGCAGATGGTTAGTGTGTATAAGTTTTTTGCATATCTACAGTAGAGATATTTTAGCTTAGCAATTCCCATAAAAAATACTTTAAAGAGTATAGCATTTATTACTGAAAAAAATATTATAGTTTAATAAATAAAATGTAAAGTATATAATGCATAGAAAACATTCTAGTATAATGAATGGTGCACAGTTACTAAGCACCTTGTACGTAGTACACCGTTAAGCTACAAAACCAGTTGTACGTAGTACACCGTTAAGTTACAAAACCAGTTGCTAAATGATCTAATTTTATTTTATTACAATGTTAAGGTTGATTGTTTTTTAAAGTGAAAAACCAATCCTTCAATAATTTGAATTTGTCTTGTATTTCAGGTGGTGAAAGTGCAAGTTATGAATTACAAGTTAGTCCACCAAATTCTAATGGATCATTTTGTCCAGGCAATATTGAGTTCACTTGTATTGGTCGAGGTGTTCATATTGTATTGAATTGGTTGATCAATGGATCGTCAGTGGTACAATATATATTCCACACAAATCACCATTTTCCTATTAACATTAATAATGATACTGTTAATGTTACTATTGTTAATGCTAATGGCTCAATTAATATTGATATTGTATCAACTTTGTCTGGTCATTTCAGCTACTTAAGAGGATCATCTATTCAATGTGGAAGAGATTTTTTATTAAGCCAAAATATTGTAGTAGAAGGCTATGGTAAGTTCATTGGTTGGAAATAAATAACAATCCAACAAACAGTGAATGTATTACATGTAAAATGAAGCACCAAAGGTCGAATTCTCAGCGCTACTAAATACACTAGCTAGAAACTACAAGAGCATCTCTGACCAATAGAATTATAAGCTATTCGAATTAAGTATCAGTGTAGCTCGAGCAATGAAAATGGTAAATGTAAACACTTTCTTAGTAAAAGAAGAAGTTAAACAAGCAAGAAACACTTACCAACATGTATTTTTCAATGCAAACTTCACTACAGTACTTGGCACTTAGCATGCATTTGTTTGCTCATGTGATTACGACACGACACTAGGAGGTATTACCCACAAAAGCTCATACCTATGCAGAGCGGACAGCTTCACATTTTCTCAAAATTAGCCCAGACATTATAAAATAGTAGCAGAGTCATCTGAATTCTGATAATTGTGTCGAACTAATTTGACTCCCAAATGCCGGAATTATTTAATTATTATTCTGTTTTCCAGAATAGCTTAGCCAATTCTATTTCCTAGCATTACTCAGGAAGTCTTTGAAGTTTATGCCAGCTCATGTCACCCTAATATTATGTGCTTATATTATAATGAAGCTGGTTTCTGCTGTTAGATTTAGTGCTGTTGTGTGCATGCATGTATGCTCCCCACAATAACTGACTTGCTAACATGCTATGCAGTGTAGTCTCAATAACCATTGTATTGTGCAACTAAACAATGAAACACTGAAGGTTTCATGTCTATAGTGATATATTTATGTCATTGAATTCTGGAAAATCTTAATTGTTGATGTTTATTTAAAATTAGAAAATATTGACATTACACCAGTGATACTAGTGTATTATCAAATATTCAACTCTCTTGGATCAATTTAACTTGGAAGGCGGCATGTACAATTAGTAGATCATTATTCATTATGTAATTTACTACAATAATAACTTTTGTGCCCAATGTCCCACTTTGCCATAGTAACTTGCACATCTGACTGCACTATTTTATCAGATAGCTTACACTGACACAATGCAAAAGCAACAACAACATTCAAGAATCAATTCAGTGTCTCTTATTTGGTGGCTCGCTAAACTAGTTCTTACATGTCTTTTTTCCTTTATTGAATCCTTCAAAATTCTCTTATTACAGACTCCTATTCTAAGTGTCTCACTGCACAACCATCTTGTACTCGATAACTATAGTAGTATGGTATGCATTAAATATGGCACAAGTTAGCACACATAAAGGTAAATGTTGTCCTTGGTATATGTGTGGAAACAATAGTACAAAATATATACATCTTGCTGCCAAATCTAATAGTAATGTTGCAATGCCCTAATGAGGCATGCATATGTCACGCTTGTTATAAGCAAGCTTCAAGAATATAAATAACCCTAACTCCCGCCCTAGTTGGGAACTAAAGTCACCCCCTTTAAAATTGTTCTGCTGTGCTATGCTTAGCTGCACCAAAGCTGCTTGTAGGAATAGCAACATTGTTGTAGGAGATGCCAAAGTTTCTGAAGTTCTGCAATATATTTGAACTGTAATGTATAATAACCCCAAAATGTTAATGAAGCTATATGGTGACATAGCCTAAACCTCTAGCTACAGATCTGATATGTTAACATCACTATAAAAAGCCACACATTTTCAAGGACACACTAGTTTATATTAAAATGCCTTGAAGAATTTTACAGATTTTTTAAAACTAGTTACCTTGAAAATCAGCCAGAAAATGTTAATGTAAGTTAAAAACTTGATGGAGACACTTTCTCATGGGGACACTGAAGACAGTGAAATTGGAACATAGGTCACTGAAGAAATAGACAACATTATGACCTCAATTTTTGGTGAAGACGGTAATGATGAATGAATCATAATTGCTAGTATATTTTTTATGCTAGTATGTTTGTCAGCTAGTATTCAATTTCACACCTCAGTAGTGACACTCACAGCATGGGCCATTTGTTGGATAGAGAAGCTTTCAACAATATAGTTTTAGATTGTTGCCAGCACATTGTGCAACAAAATTCTTACTAATAATACAGTGTCCAGTACAATTTAGACATGACAGTTTGAGATATTAGCATGCAGTAAGAAAACTTACATTGTCAACAGAGAATGTTTTTAATTTATAGCAGTCACAAACACTTACCTACACTACGTCCAGTAAGTTACAGTAAATGGCTGTAAAAACTTGCTAGATGTCTTAAAATGCAAGAAACTCCTGCATATAGTAGTCCACCATTTGTTTTGCTAGTTAGTGAGGCAGGTAATTAGCATGCTACAGTAGGAAACGCCGGATATTGTACATTGGCGATCGGACTGCATAGTCCGTCTGCTAACAGATGAATCTCTAGTAGTATAAAAAATCTTAGCCTGTGGGACCCTCAAAGCTAAGTCTAAACAAAAAAAATTCTGGCACATTAAAGGGCGTGACAGAATAACTACCTCACTGACAGACAGAAATATGTATGTATAATAACCATCATCATGCTTTTGCCCGCTATGAGTTTGTAGAAGCGGCAGTGAGTTTTCTAAATGAAACTTCAATGATAAAGTGAATGATATTGATTTTAAATTAACCGAATAATGTATTTAACACATGCTCTTATTCTGTATCAAACATCGTATTATAATGTTGAGTACATTATAAAATGGTTAGCTGTCACGAAAACAGCTACAACTCCAATATCTGCTAAAAGTATAAATGTTGCAGTGCTGTACAGAAACAATTTGTTACCAATTTGTGTCACTTGTCTGCATGAATGTTGTTCTAAACATGTTGCTGTGCTTGTAAGGCTCTATTCAAAGCCTGGTGAGCTTTAGCTGTAGTAGTGTTCTGTGATGCTAAAACTTTAAGTGTATATGTCCTTCTATCAATTAACTTGCTCATATTGCCTACTGTTTTCTTTCTCTATGTTTTTACCTTGCTATTAAGCTATGAGCAGTAATGAGTCCACACCTATAATAATTTATTCTACAATGCAATGACATTCTATACAAGTGATGCTTATTAATTTGTTGATTATCATTTTAGAATTAGGAATTGTTAACATTACATCGGACCAAATTTATGATGTAGATTTACAACTATCTAGGATCAAAGTAACTTGGGGACTTTTGGTAAGTATAACCAACAAATATTTGGTAGGTGATTGGAATTTATGCATACATAGTTATTCTTGGTTAAAACAATGTCCATATACATGTACATTATTAATATAAACTAATGATGTGCTTCAGCACAAATGGCGAGCGAGCTGGTCTGACTGAAATTTAAATTTGAATGCTAGCTGCTAATAAATTTTGTTAGTTAAATACTTTGTTTAGTTTTAGCAACACACAACACTTTTATACATACTTGTTCACTGGACATACCAGCTCAAGACCTATGTTGTATTCTCTTCGTTACTTGACTATTGGACAATGGATTTTCAAGGGTAAGCAACCAAATTTGCAAGGACTATAAGAATAAGGATCGATAAACTAACGGTTTTCGTTTAAAAGCTAGTCGCCTTTCCAAATTACGCACCGTTCAAAATTTTCTATTGTACCAGAGCTTTAGTAGATAAAGCATTACGTTGTATACTCTTAGTGACTTGACTATTGGACTTTGGATTCTCAAGTAAGAACGAATCCGTTATATCGTAACGTGTATAGCTATGACGAGCAGTGCATTAACGAAGTTAACTTACCACCACCGCTAAAAAGATAAATGAACTTGGCTAAATTTGGAAAACCTAACTGCCAATGTCTCTCCCATTCTGTCTCCGTAGCTCTTTGCCTTTTTTTTTCCTAGCATTATTTCAAAGTCTTTTCTCCCGAATTTCTTGCACCCGCGCTAATATTTACATATTTAAGTAGCCTCCAGGGGTGGACACGCATTGACATCTTTGAACTTTGCCATATATATATATATATGGCAATTTTGTGGTGTTTTGTGTGTTACTGTGTATATATATAATATATATACCAAAATCTCAATTGAGACATGTTAGTGAGAGTCTTGCTTCGCTCGCCCAATAATATACAGGGCTTCATACAGGATTGTTCTTTAAGGGGAGGGGGGCG